>OLSD01000497.1_pt1 | contig 39677 bp, 32 predicted proteins | sample 1672211 | NCBI WGS metagenome assembly OLSD01 (sample SAMEA3136659, study PRJEB25190) | human gut metagenome | reverse complement strand
TTCGCTCAGCACGCAATCGCTTGCGTCCTGTGTGAATTACTTTGTTTGGAATTGTTTAACGTGTTTTTCCAACACGAAAATAGGTTCCGTTACAAGTTTTTCGATATTGTTCAATTTTCAAGGTCCTGTGCGCCTCAGCCTTGCGGCTGACGACTTGATTATTTTACCACAGAAGTGATTTTTTGTCAAGCACTTTTTTCGGAAGCTTTTCGATCTTTTCGAACTTGTGGCTCGTTTTTCAACGTATCCATATTGGTTCTTTCGCTTTGCTTCTGCCGCTTTCAGAAGTCATTCTTTCCGGCGGCCCTTGGCGCTCAAGTATAATACCACATCCCCAGCCTTCTGTCAACACTTTTTTGCATCTTTTTTGAGTTTTTTCTATATTTCGCAAAAGGAGTGCTTCCGGGCAGGTTTTGAACCCCTCCGAAATGGCCACGGCCATTTCGTCTCCCCTTTGCCAAGGGGAGAGCCCTTGCAGTTTCCGGGGCGGTGTTATATTATATAATTACATTATAGAGCGGAGGAGGCCCCCAACCATGATCCTTACGGTCAACATCGGCAACACACACATCACGATTGCCGGCTACGAACACGACACCCTGCAGTTCAGCGGGCGGCTGCATTCCAGCCCGGCCGCAACGGTGGACGAATACGCCATGAACCTGCTGAATCTGCTCTCCTTATATCAGGTTGCCCCCGAGCGGATCGAGGGCGGCATTCTGGGCAGTGTGGTGCCCGCACTGACAGGCCGGGTATTGGGTGCGCTGCGGATGTTCTGCTCTGCCCGCTTCCTGACCGTTGGCCCCGGCCTGAAAAGCGGCATCAAGCTGCGGCTGGACAACCCGGCCCAACTGGGCGCAGAACTGCTGTGCGGTGCGGTGGCCGCACTGGAAGAGGGACCCGGACCGCTGGCGGTCATCTCGGCAGATACCGCCATCTCCATCATGGCAGTCAACGGCAAACAGGAGCTGGTGGGCGGTGTCATCCTGCCCGGGCCGCAGCTCTCCCTTTCTGCACTGGTGCAAAAAACTGCCCAGCTGCCCCAGATCGACCTCTCCGCTCCAGCTTCCTCCTCGATTTTGGGCAAGAACACCTCTGCCTGCTTACAGAACGGTTTTGTGCTGGGCACCGCCGGGTTGCTGGATGGGCTGGCCGAGCGCTTTCAGGCAGAGCTTGGCCCGGATATCCGCTTTTATGCCACCGGCAACCTGCCCCGCACCATCCGGGAGGCCTGCCGCACGCCGATCGAATACCGGGAGTATCTGATCACGGACGGCCTATACCGCATCTGGCAGAAAAATCGGAAAGGGTAATATCAAAATCAAAAGGAGTCCTACACCATGAATTCCAAACTTGCATCTCTGCTCTGCTGTCTAATCATGCTCGTGAGCTTTTCCGGCTGTACCAAGGTCACACAGCTGGTGAAAGACGCGCAGCCAACCAAAGCGGAACTGCTCGCAGAAATCAACGAAGAGCATCGCCGTTATGAGGGCGGTTCCTCTGACCCAACTCCATACCTACGGCATTACGATGACCCCGCTGATGCCCAGAAATCAACCGATTATCTCACTGACACCTACAGCGAATACGATGCAGCCAAAGAATTAAATCCGGAAGAAGCCGAAGAAGATGTGAACTATCTCTTCGACGCATTCTATTATGATTTTGCCTTTTATGACTATTTTGGCGGACACGCTGTATTCGATCAGGCAAAGGCTGATACTCTGCAGGAAGTCCAAAGCAGGGACAGCCTGACCTGTGAAGATTTGCAGAAGATTCTGGTAAGTCATCTTACCTTTATCAAGGACGGTCACTTCAACATCAATCAGGACTATCCGTCGGAAAAAGACATTCCGTTTTTCTTCCGTCAGGTGATGTTTGTAAAAACGGATTCGGGCTATCAGAATGCCAATGGAAAAGTCGTTGCATCCGTGGACGATCATCCCGATCTGGATGAACTGTTCAAACGCTCCATTTCCAAAGAAGGATATCTTGTGTACTATCCTGTGCTGCTGAAAGAAGCAAAATTTGATGGAACCGAGTGGGACAAGCATGTGTGCGACGAGCAATTGACCGTGCACTATGCCGATGGCAGTACGGATGTATTGACAGCAGACACTTGGAGCCAGTATTACAAAGATCTCCCCAAAGGGCAGAATACCGACTTGCGCCAGACTGACGGGATCCCGGTGTTCCAGTTCAACCATTTTGACCCGTCCTTCCTGGAGGAGACCAATGATGCAGCGGCACAGATGAGCAATGCGGAGATCTCCATGCTGGACCTGCGCTCCAATGTTGGCGGCTATGAAGAAGTTGCGCATCAGTGGTTCAACCGATACAGCCACCAACGGGTATTTGGCACTGGAGTTCGTTATTCCGTTCTTCCAGCTTCTCTTGTCGCTTCACCTTCCACCTCAAAAACGCCCCGCGCAAGCAATGACAACATTCTGATCCTTCTAAGCGGAAAGTGCTCTGCATCTTGTGCGGAGATCACACTGGATCTTTCCTATAATTTAGACAATAGCCTGATTATTGGAGAGAACACAAATGGAAGTATGATCAGCAACAGCGGCCATATCGAATTGCCCAACAGCAAGTGTTCGGTGGATATGACTTTCTCCACGGTCTATCTGACCCCGGATGGCTCCGATTATTTTGAAGAACTTCGGGGATTCTTCCCGGATATCTGGGTTCCGGCCAAAGAAGCCGAAACGCTGGCGGCAAAACTTATGGAAAATCTAAAGTAAGGTCTGACCCTCCCGGCCACAAAGAAAAATCCCCGGCGCACTTTTGTGTACCGGGGATTTTATTAACACATGCGACCGGGAGGATTCGAACCTCTGGCCTTCCGGGTCGGAGCCGAACGCTCTATCCAGCTGAGCTACGATCGCACATTACTGGCAAACCAGTATAATGTAGTATAGCACAGCCGGAGGCAAAAATCAAGCCGTCTGGCGGCTCTGTATCCGGATTCCGTGCCCGATCCCGCGCCAGCAAGACGCTGATGCATTCTGTTCTTCCTTTTTGAAAGATTCATCTTGCAAAAGTGTGCGCATCTCTTATAATAGGTGTTGTGCCCCGGTGTGCGCGGGCACGGTTTAGGACTGAAAAAGGAAAAAGAGAGCATGAAATCTAGCACAAGATCACTGACAGAAGGCCCGCTGGCAAAGCAGATCCTTCTGGTCAGCCTGCCGCTGGCATTATCCAACCTGCTGCAGGTCTTATTCAACATGTCGGACGTGGCCGTGGTGGGGCGGTTTGCGGGCTCCACAGCGCTGGGTGCGGTGGGCTCCACCAGCATCTTTGTCACGCTGTTCACCGGCTTTCTCATCGGCCTGGGCAACGGCATCAACGTGCTGGTGGCCCGCTTCTACGGAGCCAGACACCCGGACGATGTCCACGACACCGTCCACTCGGCCCTGATCGTCAGCCTGATCGCAGGCGTGATCCTGCTGGTTGTGGGGCTGCTGGGCTCCCCTGCCATGCTGCGGCTGCTGAACACCAAGGAGGACCTGCTGCCGGGTGCGATTCTCTACCTGCGGGTGTATTTCCTGGGTATGCCGGCACTGGCTCTGTACAATTTCGGCAACGCCGTGTTCAGCGCCATCGGTGAGACCAAAAAGCCGCTGTACATCCTGAGCTTTGCCGGTGTGCTGAATATCCTTCTGAATCTGTTCTTTGTCATCGTCTGCAACCTGGACGTGGCAGGCGTGGCACTGGCCAGTGCCATTTCCCAGTGTGTTTCTGCCGGGCTCATCCTCCACGCCCTGACCAGGGTGCAGGACTGCTACGCCCTCCATTTCAAAGAAGCAAAGCTCGACCCCGCCATGACCAAAAGCATTCTGGCGCTGGGCCTGCCTGCCGGATTCCAGAACGCCATTTTCGCCATCGCCAACCTGTTCATCCAGGCCGGTGTCAACTCCTTTGATTCCCTCATGGTCAAGGGCAACAGCGCCGCCGCAAACGCTGACCCGCTCATCTACGACTGCATGGCCGCCTTCTACATGGCCTGTGCCAGCTTTATGAGCCAGAACTACGGCGCAGGCAAGCCCGACCGTGTCAAGAAAAGCTACTTCATCTCGCTGGCCTATTCCTTTGGCGTGGGTCTGGCGCTGGGCGGCGGCCTGTTCCTGTTCGGGCGGCAGTTCCTCGCACTCTTCACCACCGAGAGTGCCGTCATCGATGCCGGTATGAAGCGTGTGGGTGTCATGGCGCTGGCCTACTGCACTTCGGCCTTTATGGACTGCACCATCGCCGCTTCCCGCGGTCTGGGCAAGACCGTGGTGCCCACTGTCATCGTCATCATGGGCTCCTGTGTGTTCCGGGTGATCTGGGTATACACCATCTTCGCCCACTTCCACACCATCCCCTCGCTCTACCTGCTCTACCCCTGCTCCTGGGCGCTGACCGCCATTGCGGAGATCCTCTATTTCATCCGCTGCTACAGGCAGGCCATGAAGATCTTCCGGGAGCCGATCCCCTCTTCGCTGTAAAACAAAAAGATGGATGTCATGCGGCATCCATCTTTTTTGTTTTCTCTGTTACACCTTGACTTCCCCGGCCAGGACCCGCTTGTAGTCCTCATAGTTGCGGGCCAGCAGGGCGGGCGTATCCAACCCGTAGGGGCACTTTTCCTTGCACTGGTTGCAGTGCAGGCAGCCCTCGATCTTCTTCATTTTGGCCTGACCGGCAGGGCTCAGATGCTCTGCCGAGGGCGAGCGCCGGAGCAGCAGGCTCATGCGGGCGCAGTTGTTGATCTCGATGCCAGCCGGGCAGGGCATACAGTAACCGCAGCCACGGCAGAACTCACCGCACAGCTCCTCCCGGTCGTGGGCGATGACCGCAGACAGCTCTGCGTCCATCCGGGGCGGGTTATCAATGTAGGAGAGGAACTCGTCCAGCTCCTTTTCCCGCTGAACGCCCCAGATGGGCAGAACGCCCTCGAACTGCGCTTCAAAGGCATAGGCTGCGGCGCTGTTGGTAATGAGACCGCCGGACAGACCCTTCATGGCGATAAAGCCCATCTCGTGCTCTTTGCACAGCTGCACCAGCTCCAGCTCCTGCTCACCGGAAATATAGCTGAACGGAAACTGCAGGGTCTCGTACAGGCCGCTCTCAATGGCTTCCTTGGCCACGGACAGGCGGTGGTTGGTGATGCCGATATGTCGGATCATCCCCTTTTCCTTGGCCTCCAGCGCGGCCTCGTACAGGCCGGAGCCGTCACCGGGCTTGGGGCAGAAGGACGGGTTGTGGAACTGGTAGATGTCCACATAGTCGGTGCGCAGATTGTTCAGGGAGGTGTGCAGGTCCTTCCAGAACTCCTCCGCGTTCTGGGCGGCGGTCTTGGTGGCGATGTAGACCTCGGAGCGGATGCCGTCAAAGGCTTCGCCCAACTTCACCTCGCTGTCGGTGTAGGCGCGGGCGGTATCAAAGAAGCGGATGCCCGCCTTGTAAGCCTTGCGGGCCAGAAAGACCGCGTCCTCCTGGGAAATGCGCTGGATGGGCAGGGCACCAAAGCCGTTTTTGTTCACGGTGATGCCGGTGCGCCCCAATGTGACCATATCCATAGGGAACCTCCTGTTTTTTCCAAAAATACTCTCTGTGCTCATTATAAGACGAAGCGCCACACAACGCAAGAAAAACCCTCTCCATCAAAGCGTGGCAGTGCACAGCGATGACAGAGAGGGACAGTTTTACTGATAATCGTGGTTCAGGAACAGCGCTTTGATGGCAACGATCTCGTTGTACTCCTCCTGCTCCACCTGCACATCCGCATTGACGGCCTGCAGGCGGGCCTTGACGGCATCCAGCGCCTCGGCGGTAGTCACGGCCTGACCTTCCTCCACGGCATCGATCATCCGCTTGAGGACGATCGGGTGGGCGTAACAGCTGGGCACCGGGAAGCTGCCGTTGGGGTAGTGCTTCACATACTCCGCCATGGCGGCATCGGCCTGATCGGCCCGCTTCATAATGGCGCTGTTGTTATTGTGCGCCGTGGGCAGCATGTTGTAGCTGGAAAAGAGGAAGATGGCTGCAAAACCGAACAGTGCAAAGTACACGCCGTAGCTGCCGGTGTGGGTGAACACCGCGTACAGGCCGTAGGCCGCGGCGGCAGTGCCGAACAGGAAGATGGCAAGGGCCACATAGCGGTAGACCGGCTTGCTCTTGAGCTGGGCGCGCTTACGGCGCTGGGCAGCACTGAGCTCATTGGAAAGCTCGGGCTTTGCGTCCAGATACTCCTTTGCCCTGCGCAGGACCGTCACGGTGTGTTTGGCATCGTCAGACAGCTCCGGCAGCTTGCGGGCTGCCTTTTCCTCGGCCTTTTTCTGCAACGCCTGCTCCCCGGCGGCACTCAGCAGCCGGATCTGGGGCTGCTGCTTTGCCAGCAGCTCCAGCAGGGCATCCACGTCCCGCTCGTCCTTGAAGTTGCACTGCTTCTGTTTGCCGCCGTCGTACTCCACCACAAGGTAAGCCATGGAGGCAAACATTCCCTTGCCGGTAAAGCCGCCCGCACTCATGGCCACCCGCTTGAACACGCGGGTGATGCTGGTGTAGGGCAGGTAGTAGCGGCGGTCGATGTAAAAGCTGTTCAGATACAGGGCTTTTTTGCCCACGCCGCAGGGGCCGATCTTTTTGCAGGCTTTCCGGTCAGCCACCAACTCGGCGGGGTCGAGCCTGGCAAGGCCCAATTGTGCAGGTTTGAAGAGCATAACGTTCATCCCTCTTTTGCGTTTTTGTTTGTACCCATTTTCCCACTCCGGCAAAGAAAATGCAAGGCCCAGCCCGCACTCTTAGCCAAAAACAGGAAACCGGCCGCTGAGCTGACAGCGGCCGGTTTGTTTTACTGAGAAATTGCCGCTATGAATGGGTTATGCGGCTTTCTTCTCGGTGTTCTTCTTGGTTGCATAGATGAACAGCGCCAGCATGGCAATTGCGAAGACGATGCCGATGGGATATGCAACTGCGGTGTTGTAAGCCACCAGCTTGCCGTCTGCATAGGTGTTGATCATCTTGCCCAGGCACTCAGGAGCCAGCACGAAGTAGGTGCAGGACACAGCGCTCATAAAGGTAGCGGGCACTGCGGTGATCCAGAAGTTCTTCTTCTCCTTGAACAGGTACATGGAAGCAGCCCACAGGACGATCATAGCCAGCGTCTGGTTGGTCCAGCTGAAGTAACGCCAGATCACGGTGTAGTTGATGAAGCCCAGTGCGTTGCCGATGCCCAGGAAAGCGCCCACGCCCAGGACGGGAACGCAGAGCTTCAGGCGGTTTACGTAGCTGTCCTGATCGATCTTGAGCCAGTCGGACAAGGTCAGACGAGCGGAACGGAACGCGGTATCACCAGAGGTGATGGGGCAGATAACGACACCGATCATAGCCAGTGCCACGCCAACCTTACCCATGGTCTTGAGGCAGACGTCGTAGATAGCGGCAGACTGACCGGCAGCCAGAGCCTCGGCCAGACCGACCATCTTGCCGTCGGTGATGGTGTACAGTGCGCAGCCGGCAGCGGCCCAGATCAGAGCGATGACACCCTCGCAGACCATTGCGCCGTAGAACACGAAGTGGCCCTGCTTCTCACTCTTCATGCAGCGAGCCATCAGAGGCGACTGGGTGGAGTGGAAGCCGGAGATAGCACCACAGGCAACGGTGATGAACATGAAGCTCCAGATGGGGGTGTTGGAGGGGTGCATATTGCTGAAGTTTGCCCAGATCTCGGGGATGGTGTAGGCGGGGTTGGTGAAGATACCAAAGATAACGCCCACTGCCATGATGATCAGGCAGATGCCGAACAGGGGGTAGATCTTACCGATGATGGCATCGATGGAAATAAAGGTTGCGATGAAGTAGTAGGCCAGAATGATGATCAGCCAGAACAGGGTGGTGGTCAGCAGACCGGACATACCGCCGTTCTTGCACAGGGTCACGATCAGGCCTGCGGGACCCACTGCGAACACGGTACCGACCATGATCAGCAGCACCACAGAGAACACACGCATGATGTTCTGCATCACGGGGCCCAGATAGCGGCCGGTGACCTCAGCGATGGAAGCGCCGTCGTTGCGCTCGCTCATCATGCCGGAGAAGTAGTCATGCACGCCGCCGGCAAAGATGGTGCCGAAGGTGATCCACAGGAACACCACGGGGCCCCACAGAGCACCCTGCAGTGCACCAAAGATGGGTCCCAGACCTGCGATGTTCAGCAGCTGGACGAGGAACAGCTTCCACTGGGGCATCACAACGTAGTCAACGCCATCGTTGATGCGCACAGCAGGAGTTTCGCGGTCGTCCGGTCCGAACGTATTGTCAACGATCTTGCCATAGACAAAGTAGCCGATGATCAGGAGCGCCAGACAGAGTAAGAAACTAATCATACCAGAAACCTCCTTTTATCGTCCGTGCCCGGAGCCCCATTCTGCCCCGTCACGGCCATTCCTTGGCCCTATGTTAACACAATCTTCATAAATCTGGTAATATCCTTCCAGAATGGCCCTTATATCAAAAACTATATAAGTCAGCCGTTCCCGGGAATCCCGGCAAATATTTTTCAACGTATCATCGGCAAAACTTCTTTGCCGAAATCGTTTCAGCGGGTGTTTTTTCGTTTTTAGTGCACCCTGCCAAACTTTTTGGCATATTTTTGTGCATCTTGTCTGCATTCCTGTTCTTTTTACCGCAATTCGTTGTTTCTCTGCACAAGCAAAAGCCGCCTGCCGGACGGCCCGGCAGGCGGCTTTTGCGGTTGTGAATGGGTTTCGAGAAGGTTGAAGAGGGGGAAATGTCAATTATGCAGTCTTTTTCACCGTCTGCTTTTTGGTTGCATAGATGAACAGCGCCAGCATGGCGATCGCAAAGAGGATGCCCACCGGGTAAGCAACTGCCGTGTTATAGACGATAGCGCCCTCGGCAGTCTTATGGTTCAGCAGGCCGCCCAGGCACTCGGGAGCCAGCACGAAGTAAGTAGAGGACACGGCACTCATAAAGGCAGCGGGCACTGCAGTGATCCAGTAGTTCTTCTTCTCCTTGAACAGGTACATGGAAGCGGCCCACAGAACGATCATGGCCAGCGTCTGGTTGGTCCAGCTGAAGTAGCGCCAGATCACGGTGTAGTTGATGAAGCCCAGTGCATTGCCGATGCCCAGGAAAGCGCCCACGCCCAGAACGGGAACGCAGAGCTTCAGGCGGTTGCCGTAGCTGTCCTGATCGATCTTGAACCAGTCGGCCAGAGTCAGGCGGGCAGAACGGAAGGCGGTATCGCCGGAGGTGATGGGGCAGACGACCACGCCGATCATGGCCAGTGCGATGCCCACGCCGCCCATGGTCTTGGAGCAGACATCATAGATGGCCTTGGACTGACCCATTGCCAGTGCCTGGGCCAGACCGGTGTTCAGGCCATCGGTGACCTCGTACAGAGAGCAGCCTGCAGCGGCCCAGATCAGGGCAATGACACCCTCGCAGACCATGGCACCATAGAACACAAAGTGGCCCTGCTTCTCACTCTTCATGCAGCGGGCCATCAGAGGCGACTGGGTGGAGTGGAAGCCGGAGATCGCGCCGCAGGCAACCGTGATGAACATGAAGCTCCAGATGGGCGTGCCCGACGGGTGCATGCTGCCGAAGTGATCCCAGATCTCAGGGATGGTATAAGCAGGGTTGGTGAAGATGCCAAAGATGACACCGATGGCCATGATGATGAGGCAGATGCCGAACACGGGGTAGATCTTGCCGATGACCGCATCGATGGAGATAAAGGTCGCGATGAAGTAGTAGGTCAGAATGATGACCAGCCAGAACAGCAGCGAAGTCATCACGCCGGATGCACCGCTCTGGCTGCACAGCTCAACGATCAGACCGGCAGGGCCGACGGCGAACACGGTGCCCACCATGATCAGCAGCACAACAGAGAACACACGCATCACGTTCTGCATCACAGGGCCTAAGTATTTGCCGGTGATCTCCGCGATGGAAGCACCGTCGTTGCGCTCACTCATCATGCCGGAGAAGTAGTCATGCACGCCACCGGCAAAGATGGTGCCGAAGGTGATCCACAGGAACACCACGGGGCCCCACAAAGCGCCCTGCATGGCACCAAAGATGGGGCCAAGGCCCGCAATGTTCAGCAGCTGGACGAGGAACAGCTTCCACTGGGGCATCACGACATAGTCCACGCCGTCATTGATGCGCACAGCAGGCGTTTCACGGTCGTCCGGGCCGAAGGTATTGTCCACGATCTTGCCATAGACGAAGTATCCGCCCACCAGGATCGCAAGACAGAGCAGGAAACTAATCATACCAGAAACCTCCTTTTTGCCCCTGCCGGCCGCGGCCCCATTCTGCCGCACACCCGGGGCTCTTTTCTGGCCTCATGGTAGCACACTTTTTTCCAGTGGAGAAATATCTTTCCGGCATGGGGCCATATGGTTTCTGATATAGCTGCAAAGAATTTTTGCCGCTTTTCCGTTTATTTTTTGACCATTTATCAGCAAAAATAAAACCGGGCGCTTATTTTCGCCCGGTTTTGCATCCATTTATTGGTTTTTCTGTCAATTTCAAAGGAAGTAACCTTTGCCGTGCCTTAGCCGGAAAGCCCCTTTATTTTACGGTGGAAGCCGCTTCCTTGTGGAGCAGATTCACAAAGGCCTGCTCCTCGGGGCGCAGGCGGCCCTTGTCCGGGTAGACCAGCACATCCCGCATCTGCTGGCGCTGGGCCGGGCACTTCTTCAGCACCAGATGGTACTGCTCCAGTGCCCTGCGGGGCATGGGCGATGCCCACATGTAGGCCGTGGGCAGCCGCTGCAGGATCGAGAACTGGCTGCACCGCTCATACACATGGATGCGACGCTCCGGGTTGACATGCCAGCGCACACCGTCGCCGCCCTCCTCGCCGGGCAGCTGGAAATCATCGTGGAGGATCTCCATATACTTGTCCAGCTCAGACAGGTCGCGGATCGCCTTCCGGGCCAGCGGGCCGTCCCGGTTGGTCAGCAGACTGTATTCAAAATCCATAATGGGTTCCATTTTCAGGCCCCGCCGGGCGCAGTAATGGGTATAGTGCTCGTCATCCTCCACGGCGTACCGCAGCAGAGCCAGATGATACCCCTGCCGCAGGACATGATCCAGTGCCTCCATGGAGCCGCCCTCCCGGATGTGGATGTGGAGCCGCTCAATGGAGGCCGCCTGCTCCAGATAATCCACCGCCGCATAGGAGGCATAGGTGGCGTGGGGGATCATTACCCGCAGTTCGGCGCAGCGCTCCTGCTCCTCCTGCACGCTCCGGTCCAGCCGGTCCACCTCCCGCAGCACCCGCTCGGCCTGCTCGATGAAGTGCCGCCCCTGCTCCGTGGGGATCATGCCGGTGGATGACCGCTCAAAAATGCGGAGATGGTATTCTTCTTCCAGATTTTTCAGCGCCTTGCTCACATTGGGCTGAGCGGCATACAGCCGCTTTGCCGCCGCACTCACAGATCCGCATTCCATGATGGCGACGAGATACCGCAGTTCTGTAATGTTCAACTTTTTCTCTCCTTTTGGCGTTTTTATCCCTTGCGCCTAGTTTATCAGGCGGCACACGGGGCTGTCAAGCGTTGACGGGGCCCCGCTGCCGTTTTATAATGTAAGAAACAATCTGCCCGAAAGAGGTCGAAGAGGATGGAAGAAAAAAACTACCGCGTTCTGCGCATTGAGGAGCAGCTTTATGGCTGCGAGGAGCTGCCCGAGGGCCAGCCCGTGCTCTGTGATGTCCTGCTGGAAGCTGCCGACGGCACGCAGCGGGTTCTCCCCTACCCGGATGCCGAGCTGACCCGGCTGGACATCAACGAGGGCAGCACCGTCACCCTGCGGGATCACAGGCTGACCAAGGCGGCGCACAAGGTCTATTTCACCCGCCACGGCGAGACCGTGTGGAACGTAGAAAACAAGATCTGCGGCATGACCGACAGCCCCCTGACCGAAAAAGGCCGCGCCCAGGCCCGGGAGCTGGGCGAAAAGCTCCGGGCCAGCGGTCTCCGGATCGATGAGATCCTGTACTCTCCCCTGTCCCGCGCCGCCGACACCGCCCGGGCCATTGCGGAGGCCACCGGCATTCCTGCCCGGTGTGAGCCCCGGCTCCGGGAGCAGTGCTTTGGCCGCTACGAGGGCACGCCCCGGGACGGCGAGGAGTTCCGCATCTCCAAGACCCACTTTGCCGACCGCTACTCCGGCGGCGAGAGCATGATGCAGCTGGCCCAGCGCATCTACAACCTGCTGGACGAGCTCCGGGCCGACACCGACAAGACCTACCTGCTGGTGGCCCACAACGGCATTGCCCGGGTGGTGCAGTCCTATTTTTACGATATGACCAACGAGGAGTACGCGGCGGCAGGCATCAAAAACTGCGAGTTTGTGGAGTTTACATTCTGAACAAAGAAAGGACCCTCGGCGGGTCCTTTCTTTGTTTGCGGTTATTCTGCCTTGCGGTAATGGAACTGCTGGTCTCTGGTGATGAACAGGCCGATGCTGACCAGCAAAGCGGCCAGCTCGGCGGCAGTCACGGCCAGCCAGATGCCGTCGATGCCCAGCAGGAGCGGCAGCAGCAGAACCGCCGCCACCTGGAACAGCAGGGTGCGCAGGAACGAGATGAGCGCACTGGTCACGCCATCGCCCAGGGCCGTGAAGAAGGAGGACGCATAGACGTTGAACCCCATGATGAGGAAGCTCAGGCCATAGAGCCGGAAGGCCCGGGTGGTCAGAATGAGCAGGTTTTCATCATAGCCCACAAAGAAGCGGGCCACATGGGGGATGATGAACATGGAGCCGATGGTCATTACCACCGCAACCACACCGATGAGCTTCAGGCTCTTGCGGTAGAGGTTGTTGACCTCTTTGCGGTTATTGGCACCATAGTGGTAGCTGACGATGGGCGCGCTGCCCACGGCGTAGCCCACAAACACTGCCACGAACAGGAAGGATGCGTACATGATCACACCATAGGCGGCCACGCCATCCTCGCCCGCAAAACGGAGCAGCTGATAGTTGTACAGGATGTTCACCAGCGACATGGAAAGGTTGGTCATCAGCTCAGAGGAGCCGTTCACACAGGCTTTCAGCAGCACACCGGCCTCAAACTGCGGGCGGCAGAGGTGGAGCAGGCTGGTGTTTTTCCGGTTGAGGAAGTAGAACATCGGCAGCAGGCCGCCCACCACCTGGCTGAGCATGGTGGCAATGGCGGCACCCTCCACGCTCCAGTGCAGGATACCCACCAGCAGCACGTCCAGCACCATGTTGGTGCAGCCCGCGCCCACCGTAAAATAAAAGCCCAGATGCGGCTTTTCAGCGGTGACAAAAAAACTCTGGAACATATTCTGCAGGATAAAGGTGGGCAGGCTGAGCATCAGCACCCGGCCATAACGCAGGGCGTAGTCCAGCATCTCACCTTCTGCACCCAGCATCAGGGCCACCGGCCGGAGCAGCAGCATCCCCACCACGGACAGCACGATGCCGGCGATCAGCGCCGTTGACATAAACAGGCTGAAATAGCGGTCGGCACGGGCTTTATCGCCCTCACCCAGCGTGATGCCCACAATGGCGCTGCCGCCGGTGCCCAGCATAAAGCCCACTGTGCCCACCAGCATGGGCACGGGCATGATGAGGTTGACTGCCGCAAAGGCCGTTTTGCCCACAAAATTCGAGACACACAGGCCGTCCACGATGCCGTAAATGGAGGTGAACAGCATGGTGCCGATGCAGGGCAGCACAAAACGGATCAGCCGTGAATAATCAAAGTGATCCGAAAGTTGGATTTTCTGTTTTGACATGGATTCTCCTTTTTGCAGGGATGGATCACATCATCCCGCCGGGCCGCCAGCCGGTGCAGTAGCGGGCGTAATCGCGGTCGGCCTGTTTGACGTAAAGAAGGAACTGTTCCCTGCCTTCCTTGTCCGTGACCTGACGGACTTTGGTGGGCAGGCTCTGGCGCTGGAGCAGCTCCAGCTCATCGTTGAGCTCCTCCTCGGTATCAAAGGCATCCAGCTTGGTCCAGTGGGTGGCAAAGAGCCAGATGTTTGCAAGGGTGTTATTCATATTCAGTCTCCTTTTCCGGGGCATCGGCAAGGGTGCCGGCCCGGTAGAACGGCGCAATGGCGTTGGCATCGCCGTGACGCACGATGGAATAGGTAATATCGCAGTAGGGCTGGATGGCCGTGCTCTTTTCCACGGTGGAGATGAGCAGCACCTGCAGCTGCAGGCGGCGGAACAGCTCCATCATGGGACGGATGCGGTCACTGGTCATCTTGCTGAAGGCCTCATCCAGCAGGACAAGGCGGATGCTGTTCTCGCTCTTCTGGTAGATCTGCAGCAGGCTGGCGCAGATGGCCACATAGAAGGGAGCCTGATTCTCGCCGCCGGAGGAATCGCGGCTGACGCGGGAAAGATAGGCCTGCTGGCCCGAGACAGTGTTGGTCACCTTGATGTCATAGTCCAGATAGGTGCGGTAGTCCACATAATCCGAGAGGGTGGCACCGGAGGTGGTGCGGCCCTCCTGCCGGGCCCGGGTGTTCTCGTCCACATCAGCCATGATCTTTTCCATCAGCGCGTCCACCTGCCGCTCGTAGACGGGGTCGGCGGTGGCGGCAAGGTTGTCCAGCGAGTCGCCATCGGTCATCTGCTGGTTGCCCTTGTCCACAATGACCTGATAGAAGGCGGCCAGCTGGGGGTCACGGCTGGGCTCCAGCTCAAAGCGGTAGACTTCCTCGCCGTAGGTCAGCTGCTCCATCACCTTGTTCAGCTCCCGGAACTGGCGGCGGGCGTTGAAGATATCATCCTTCATCCGGAAGAGGATATCCTTGCGGAAGCGATCCTTGCAGTCCCGCTGTGCCTGCTCCAGCCGGGCGGCGTAGCGTTCCAGATCAATGCGGACAAGGCTGTCGTGCTGGGCGCGGTACTGCTCCACTCCGGCCAGACCCAGCGGATAATCGCAGACGTAGTGTTCGTTGTAATCCCTCTGGGCAGGTTCCAGCGTGGAAGTGAGATAAGCTCGCAGGGCATCGTCCAGCCTGGTCTGTGCCTTTTCGGCAGTCTGTGCGGCGGCACGGGCAGTGCGCCCGCCCGTCATCAGGCCCTTTTTGCGTTCCTGTGCCAGAGGCTCCAGCAGCGGGTGCTGTGCAAAGAATGCCTCTGCCGCCTCCCGGCTCTGTGCGGCGGTCTCCACCGCCTTACCCTGCTCTGCCTCGCAGGATGCGATCTGCTTTTCGCAGACGCGGATATCGCCGCCCACCTGCTCCACGGCCTTGCGGGCAGTCTCCCATGCGGCTTCCCGGGCTTCTTCCTCGCGGTAGAGCTGCTGCAGCATGGGGTTCTCGCGGCAGTCCGCCAGCTTCTGCTCCTGCGCGGCGTAGTCGGCACGGGCGGCATCCAGCGCGGCCCGGCTGGCCCAGAGTTCGGCCAGCTGTTCCAGCGCATGGCCCCGCAGGACGTTCTGGTACTGGTCGTAGGCAGATTTCAGGGTCTTTTCGGTCTGGGCGGCTTCGCGGCAGCGGTCGGCCTGAGCGGCAAGCTGTGCTTCCAGCGCGTCGGCACGCTCCCTGCGGGCATCCAGGCCGATATAGCGCTGGGGCCTGCGCAGGCGTTCCAGCCGGAAGGGGTGGTGGCGCAGCAGGTCCCGGGTGGCACTGTCGGGGAAATGTTCCAGCGTATCGGGGGTGTCGCAGCAGACGATGCGGCGCAGGATGGTGTCCGCATACTGTGCAGCCAGCGGGTTTTCGCTGGTGACCTGGGCGGCAAGGCTGTCGGCGGGGGCTGTCTCCGCATGGCGGTCCGCCTTGCGGATGCCCGGGGTATCCAGCAGGCTGATGGGCCCCACCCGGTCGCCCAGCGCCACAAAGGCGCTCTTGGCGGCGGCGTAGTGGGCAGGCGGCACAAGGATATCGAACCGGCGGTCACCCAGGCAAGCTTCCACACAATCCTGCCAGCTCTCGTCGGCCACGGTCAGCAGCTCACAGAAGATCTTTGCATCCGCTGTCATGCCGCGGCTTTTCAGCTCGGCATTCACGGCATCCCGCACTTTGGTGGCGGCATCGCCGTGGGGGTAGACCCACTTGCCGCCGGACACGGCGTTCAGCTCGGCCCGCAGGCCCTCCTGCTCTTTTGCCAGATCCGCCGAAGCCTGCCGGGCAGCGAAATACTGCTCCTCCAGCGGCTTTTCGATGCGGGCCAGTGCCTCGGTCAGGGCGGGGAGATGTTCCGCTGTCAGGCGCTGGGGCCAGAGCTCCTTCTCCACCGCAAAGCCGCTGCGGTTCAGCTGGGTCAGCAGGCCGGTGATGGTATCTGCAGTCGCTTCCAGACCGTTCCTTGTCCGGGCTGCTGCATCCAGCGCGCTCTTTTTCCGGGCCAGCTCCTCGGTCAGGGCATCCAGCGCCCGGCCCGCGCCGCTGTCACCGGCCGCACCGTGGGCCGCCAGATAGGCCCGGCGGGCTTCGGCTTCGGCGTTCTTGGCAGTCTCGTATTTTGCGTTCAGGTCGGCCAGCTGGCGGCGGCCTGCATCCAGATGGCTCTGCCAGGAGGCATCCTCACCGGCATCCGCTTCGGCGCGGGCCAGCAGGGCCGCGCCCTGGTTGACAAGGGCATCCGTTTCTTTGGCAGCAGCTTCCCGGCCATACGCCACGATCTGTTCCAGCGCGGCGGCACGGGTCTGGGCCTCGGCCAGAACGGCGTGGAGGTTTTCCAGCTCCACCCGGTCGCCCTGCAGCGCTTCCAGATCCAGCTCAGGCTGGGGCAGGATGTACTGGTACAGGAACTCCCGGAAGTTGGGGATCTCGTCCATGCTGGTGCCCATCTGGAACACTTCGTTGAACTTTTTGCCCAGCGGGCTGGAGGCGCGGCCAATGCCCAGGGCACGGCAGATGCGGTCCCGGGCCTCGCTGGGGCTGCGGGTGTAGGACAGACGGCCCACGGCGGGCTTGAAGTTCTCCTTGGCGCTGGGGGCACCGGTGCGCGGATCAAGGAAGGGCAGCTTTTCCAGCGTGATGCCGTCCTCGGAGATGTACCAGGTCTGGTCGCCGGGGTGAAGCTCCTGCATGGGGCCCTCGGATTCCACCCGGACAGCGATGACAAAGTTTGTCCGCTTGACGGTATCCCAGAACTCTGCACCGATGTATGCCACCGTACGGCCCGGGCGGCGGTAGGCGTTCTCGCCGCGCTGCTTGGCGTGGACAGAGCCCTGTAGGGTGCGGCCGCTCTTTTTATTGCCCAGGGCATTGAAATTGCGGTTGGTGGTCAGGCAGTAGCGGATGGCATCCAGAATGGTGGTCTTGCCCACCGCGTTGACACCGATCATATAGGTCAGACGGGCACAATCGAAGGTGACATTTTCAAAGTTGTGCCAGTTGATGAGCTTCAGGCGCTTTAATTCGATCATTCTTCTTCCTCCCCGCTGGCATCTCCGTCAGGCCGCTCGTAGAGGGCCAGTTCCTCCCGGGTGCGGCTGCTCTCGGCGGCGGCATCGGCAAGGTCTGCGTCCGGCAGAGCCAGCAGCACAGTGGGGAACACCTCGATGCGGCTGTCCAGACCGGTCAGCCGCCCCACCGGGCGGGCCAGATTATACCTGCGCAGGGTGCGCATCAGCTCCTCCAGCGTGCGCTGATCCAGCCGCCGGGGCAGGTTCATCTTCTGCAGCTCTGTCTGCACCTCTTCCACCGTGACCAGCACCTGATCGGCGCTGGCGGCAAGGCTCTCCCGCTTTTGCAGGTAGAGCAGGCGGAGCACCAGCAGCAGAATGCTCTCGTATTTCAGCAGCCGTGCCTGGCTGCCCTCATGCTCGTTGACCAGCGCCGCCGCCTGCAGCGGAGCCGGGTAAAGCGTTACCGCATAGCCCAGCGGCGCGAACACGGCCCGCACCTCGGGCAGATGATCCTGCACATAGAGGTATTTTGCCCGCTGATCCTCCACGCCGCCCAGCACAAAGCAGTGGTTGAGCAGATAGTTTGCGGTCTCTTCCAGCATTTTATTCGGTTCGGCCATGGTCAGCGTCCTCCCTGCGGGGTGTCAGAATAAACTCTTCAAACCGGAAGCCGCCCCGTTCGACCCAGTTTCCGGTAAGGGTGATATCGTAAGCCCGGCGCGGCGACTGCGAATAGGTGTGCAGGCCGATGATGCGGGCAAAATCGCGGGGGTATTCCTCCGCCAGCGTGGAGGCAGCCACCGCACTGCGGGCGGCAAGGGCCTGTTTTGCCAGCAGGCCCACGTTTTCCTCAGTCACGGCCATCCGGGCGTAATCCAGCAGCAGCTGCTGTTCTTTGCGCAGCTGCTCCTCGTCCAGCCCCGCCTGCCGCACCGGGGCCAGCGGCGTTTCGCTGCGGGGCGCGGCAGGCGGGTAGAGGGGCTTTGCCCCGAACACCGCCGCCGGGTAGAGGTGCAGGTGCTTTGCCACCGGGCCGTCATCCGGCGCAAACAGCTGGTCGGGCGTTTTGATCTCCTCAGCATAGCGGCGGAGCAGGGCGGTGACACTGCCCTGCGAGGAGCGGTCACTCAGCAGCAGGAACTGGGCCCGCTGCACGGCCCGCTTGCGGTAGCGGATGTGGCTCTGGTCGATCTGGCGCATCAGGGTGCTCATCTCTTCCAGCGAATCCCGCAGTTTCTGGATGAGGGCACGCACGGCAGGGGCGGCCTCGCCGGGGGCGCAGTGCTCCACCCGGGCGTAATCCAGCGCCAGCCGGGGCAGGTGTTCTGCCTCGCAGTCGTCCAGCTCCTCTTCCAGATAAGCGCGGTAGTTGAACAGGTTATCGCTGGTCTTGAAGCGGTGGTAAGCGGCGGCCACCACCTTTTCCTCGTACTGGTCGAAGAGCTCCAGCACCTCCTGCGGGGTGCGGTTGCGGGTGAGCCGGTCGATATAATGCCCGATGGATGCGTTCAGCGCCCGCAGGGACTTGTTCAGTGCTTCCAGATCGGAGGCCACCTCCCGCAGAACATTCTCATAGGGGCTCTTTTCCTCCCCGATGTTCTGCAGCAGCTGCCAGGCCTTGTACAGCTTGCCGGTGTAGGTGACAACACGCGGGTTCAGGATCTCTTCCAGCGCTTCCAGCAGAGGAGCCACCTCGGGCACAAAGGCAAGGGCAGGCTCTTCCTCATAGCTGCCGGGCTGCTCTTCCAGCCAGCCGGTGCGGCGCAGGCGGAGCAGAAAGCCCAGCGCAAGGGTATGGGGATCCCGGGTGGGCTGTTCGGCTTCGTCGCCCGCGTCATCGGCATCCAGTGCCAGCGGCTTTGCCAGTGCCGCAAAGTAATCCTCGGCCCGGCTCACCGCTTCTGCCCGGGAGATGGAGTAATCCGCCGTGTGGCGGCATTCCTCCCACAGCAGGAGCAGCAGCTCCGCATAAAACGCCCGGTTGGGCCCCGCCAGCGGGCGGAACAGCCGCGGGCTGACCAGTTCAAACAGCTGCATCCAAAGGTTCCTTTCTTTCGACAAAATCTATCTTTTATTGTACCACATTCAGAAAGATTTTGCCACAAATACAAAAAGCCCCGGAGGGCGGCCTTTCAGCCACGCTCCGGGGAGTGTATTACTGTATCCTTATGCGTTGGGATTAACCTGAACAACGATAGCAATGTACATATTGCCCTTGATTGTCTTTGCGGCTACACCAACCTTGGTCCACTTGCCAACTGCGTTGATGTTCACATCCTTATTCTCATTGTTTACCTTCTTAAAGAATTCTTCCAGCAACTTTCCGGTATACTCGTTTGCAATCACGAACTTGGCCGTATAAATACCATTGTTATCACGATCGACTTCTATTTTATTTTTGAGATTCCAAAAACCTGTATCGATGTTCACTCTCGAATCCAGGAACTTTTCAGCTTCCTGTTTGAGCTCGGTGTCATTGCACAGCTGTACTGCCGAACCACGCTTTGCATTGATCGTGCTCATCATCTGAGCTTCTGCCTGAGCCTCAGGGGTCGATGGGGTATCACCGCCGCAGGCGGTGAACAGAACAAGTACCATGGTCGCCGCCAGAATCAAAGCGGCCAGTTTTTTCAGCATTTTCATATCGGGACCTCCAGTCGTTTTGTTGCGTTTTTCATAATATGCAGGGTGCCTTTCCATTTTGGAACAGAACCCTTTCTGGCTTTATTTTATCCAACAAATGTCGCTTTTGTCAATTGCCAGCTTCACCAAACATTTTCTCCTGCTTTTGTTGTTTTTTCCAGAACGAATCTTCGCAAAGATCCTTTGCCATGCCCGGGGCAAAAACCGGAAAATATTTCCGGCGTTTACACAATTCTACCACGATTTGGTGCTAAACTTAAGGCAATGGGAACCGCCGGGTGCCGTTCCTGAACAAGGAAAAGGAGTTTGCCCCATGCAGCATGGTTCCCTGCGCGCTCCGGTGCGCGTTTTCATGGCAGCAGTTCTGCTGTGCCTGAGCTTTCTGGCCGCGCCAAAAGCTGCGGCGGCACAATTGCAGAATGTGAACGGCATTACGCTGCTGTCTTTCGACAGCCAGCAGATCGTCTCCATCGGCAACCAGACCTCGGGCCGGTGCAGCTGGTACGCCCTGCGCTACGCCCGCACCATTCTGGATGGCAAGCCCTGCTCAGGCAGCGGGATGTGGTCGAACGGCGCGGTATGGTCTGCCGCCGGGTACTACGCTTACAGCGGCTCCCTTTCCGGCTGCCTTTCCCGCCTGTATGAAGAGCTGCAGGCCGGGCGGCCCGTCATCGTACATCTGAAAAACACCGCTGTCAGCGGCGTGTCCAAGCACACCAACCGCGTGACGAGCTATGAATACCACCTCTCCGGCTCCGGCTGGAAAGAGGTCAATTACCCCCACATCGCCACCAGCAGCACCTACGGACACTGGGTGTGCGTGGTGGGCATCTCCCCCACGGCAGACCCCGAAAACCTGCGGGAGAGCGATTTCTATGCGCTGGACCCCGCGCGGGTCAGCGTGAACGGCACACTGGCCGTAACAAAGCTTTTGGATGGCACCATCTGGACTGATAACTCTCCCTTAAAAGTCGCAGCCTGACGCTCCCTTACAAAACACAACAGCCCCCGGAACATGCAGGGTTCCGGGGGCTTCGTGTTTTGTATCGGGGGGTTACAGCTCCTGATAGGCGCTCATCATGGCGGGGATGAACTGCTTTTTGCGGCTGACCACGCCGGGCAGCGTCCAGCTGCCGTCGGCAGCGGGCCGGCTCTCAAAGCCGTTGCTCAACACCTCGGCGGCGTAGCGGCCGGTGCAGATGACCACGCTCTCCTCCTTGGGCACATCGGTCAGCAGCATGTAGAGGTCCTCCACGTTCTGCTTGTTGCGGGCCTCCTCCAGATAGGGCTGGAGCAGCGCCTGGGCGGCCTGCAGGTTTTTGCGGGTCATGTAGCTGCCCTGCGCCACACCAAAGCGGATATCGCCGCACATGAACACCTTGAAGTCCTGCAAAAAGACCTCTTCGGGGGTCTTGCCGTCCAGTTTTTCACCGGCCTCGAACATTTCGGTGGAAAACTCTTCAATGTCCACGCCTGCGATCTTGGCCAGACGCTTGGCGGTGTTTTCATCCACGGGGGTGCAGGTGGGGCTGCGGAAGGCCAGCGTATCCGAAAGGATAGCCGCCAGCAGCAGGCCCGCGATCTGGGGCGGGATGTCCACACCGTTTTCATCGTACATCTGGGTGATGATGGTGGCGGTGCAGCCCACGGGCTGGTTGCGGAAGTAGACCGGCCCGCTGGTCTCCAGACTGCCGATGCGGTGGTGATCGATGATCTCCAGGATCTCGGCCTGATCAAAGCCCTCCACGGCTTGGGTGGCCTCGTTGTGGTCCACCAGAATGATGCGCCGCTTGCGCAGGGCAATGACGTTGCGGCGGCTGACCATGCCGCAGTATTTGCCGTCCTCATCGAGGATGGGGAAATAGCGGTGGCGCACCTTTGCCATCACCCGCAGCACATCGGCCACAGGGGTGACGAGGGTGAATTTGAGGATATCGTCCCGGGTCATATAATAGGAGATGGGGGCGCACTGGCTGATGAGCTTGCCCGCCGCGTAGGTATCCACGGGGGTGGTCATAATGGCAACGCCGGTCTCATCGGCAATGCGCTGGATGGTGCGGCCCACCTTGGCCCCATTGCAGATGATGAGCAGGGAGGCTTCCTTTTCAATGGCGCAGAGCTGGCTTTCGTACCGGTTGCTCAGAATGACGATATCCCCCTTTTCCACGCTGCTTTCCAGCATCTCGGGGGTGGCGGTGCCGATCTTGATGTGGCCGGTGGTGCAGACCGCGTCGGCATTGCCCACCACCATGGTGCCGTTCAGCGTTTCAAGGATATTCTTATAAGAGGTACGGCTCTTGGCCAGCACAGCGGTATCGAACACGTCCATGTTGGCGGTGGCAAGATCCTTCACGGTGATGATGCCCTCCAGCTCGTTGTCCGCGCTGGTAATGGACAGGGTGTCGATCTGCTGGTCGCGCATGATCTTCCATGCGCGGCGCAGGCTGGTGGAGCCCGGGATGCCCGGCATCTCGCGGTAATCCACGTCCCGGATCTTGGGGTTCACGTCGGTGCACATCCGGGGCGGCGTGACACCGAATTTTTTCAGGACGAACTCGGTCTCCTGATTCATTTTACCGGCACGGCGCGGCTCACAGACCAGCGTGCTGGTGCGGTTTTTGAGCTCCGCATAGGCAATGGCGGAGCAGATGGAATCGGTATCGGGGTTGCGGTGCCCGATGACCACGACCTTGTGTGCTTCTTTTGGCATAGGTTGTTCCCCTCTCTGGGTCAGATTCATTTACCTTCCGATCGGCCCCATACCCCAAACCACCGGGCACGGCTGCCAGTTCCATTTTAACACAACCGGCACCGGGGGTAAAGGCGGCAGATATCTTTTTCTTGACAGCGTCCCAAAAATCGTCTATCCTTGACCTGAATTTTTTTCTCTTTGGAGGTCACCCCATGAAAAAGCTGTTCCGCGCCCTTTCCCTCTGCCTGACACTGGCCCTGTGCGTGTCCGGCAGCACCGCCGCGCTGGCCGAGGCTCCCGCCGCCACGCCCGCCCCCCAGGACGAACGTGTCATCACCGATGTAAGCCCCCTTGAGGATCAGATCCGCAACATCGTCGGCTTTACCACCAGCACCGGCGGCCCCTACGATTTTGAACAGGCCGACCATAGATCTGTCGTGCAGGCCTACGGTGCAGAACCCGCCGAGGGTGCCGTGGCCCTGCTGCGCATCTACGCCCGGGCCGAGGACCGGGGCGATGCCTCCATCAATTCCAGCGGCCACTCCTTCCTCTCGGTGCGGAACGTTTCGGACCATGACATCGAGGTGGGCGGCCTGCGGATCGCGCCCGACACCGAGATGACCTTCAGCCCCCGCGGCAACCGCTGGGAACACACCGGCATCTGGTACAATCTGGAGGGCTACTACAAGCGCTATCTGGCCGATTCCTACTACCAGAACATCTATGCTGTCCAGACCTCACTGGATCAGAGCCAGCTGGACGTGGTCAACCGCAACCTTGCCAAATCTGACCACTGGTCGGCCTACTTCAACTGCGCCGCCTTTACCGAGAGCATGTGGAACGCTGTCTGCGCCGATTCCCTTTCTGCCGGGCAGCCCTACACCCCGGAGAACCTGCGGAACGACATTCTGGCCAAGTACGGCGATCTGGCTGCGTACAACCCCCAGATCCCCTACGACTACATTGTTTATTACGGCACCAGCCTGACCCCCAGCAAAGAGTTCGCCTGATTTTTTGATTTGTTGGATACAACGTCTTGATTTTCACGTCATTCCGCGCTATCATGGGTGTGTTTGAATCCACGCGCCAAGGGAGGACACCATGACAGACGCATCGACCACATCAAGACCGCTGTTCAACCGTCAACAGCTCATTTCACTTTTCCTGCCGCTGGTGGCAGAGCAGGCCCTCAGCATCTCCATCGGTCTGGCGGACACCCTGATGGTCTCCTCGGTGGGCGAAGCCGCCGTTTCGGGCGTGAGCCTGGTGGATTCCTTCAACGTACTGATGATCCAGCTGCTCAGCGCACTGGCCACCGGCGGCGCGGTGGTCGCCAGCCAGTACATCGGCCACCGGGAGCCAAAACGGGCCAAGGCCAGTGCCGCACAGATCATGTTCATTATGATCTCGCTCAGCGTGGTCACCGCCGTCATCGTGGCGGTGGGGCGGCATGCCATCCTGCGGGGCATCTTCGGCTCCATTGACGCGGATGTGATGCGCTACGCCGAGACCTATTTCCTGCTCTCGGCCCTGAGCTATCCTTTTATTGGCGTGTACAATGCCGGTGCGGCCCTGTTCCGCGCCCAGGGCAACAGCAAGATCAGTATGCTTTCCAGCCTGGTGATGAACGTGGTGAACATTGGCGGCAACGCCATCCTGATCTACAGGTTTGGCCTGGGAGTGATGGGTGCGGCCACTGCCAGCCTCGTGAGCCGGATGATCGCCTGCTTCACCGTGATGTTCCTGCTGCAGAAGCCGGACTGTGCGCTGCGCATCGACCACCTCACCGACCTGAAGCCTGACCTCGACCTCATCAAGCGCATCCTGAAAGTCGGCATTCCCGCCGGCATTGAGAACGGCATGTTCCAGATCGGCAAGCTGTCGGTCTCCAGCCTGACCAGCACGCTGGGCACCGCCGCCATTGCGGCAAACGCCGTGGCAGGCAACATCTCCAGCTTCCTGAACGTGCCCGCCTCCGCCGTGGGCATCGGCGCGCTGACCGTTGTGGGCCAGTGTCTGGGTGCCGGGGAAAAGGTGCAGGCCAAGCGCTATTCCCGCCTGCTGCTCCTGACCGCCTACGCCGGGGACTGGCTGATGAATCTTTCCGGCCTGTTCTTCCTGAACAAGCTGGCGCTCTCCTGGTTCAACCTCTCGCCGGAGGCCTACGGCATGGCACTGGAGCTGATGGTCTGGTTCAACGCTGTATCGCTGATCCTGTGGCCCTCCAGCTTCACCCTGCCCAACATCCTGCGCGCCGCCGGAGATGCCGCCTTTACCATGACGGTCAGCGTCATCTCCATGTGGGTGTTCCGGGTGGCCTTCTGCTACCTGATGGTGCTTAAGTTCCACTGCGGCCTGCTGTTCATCTGGATGGGCATGTTCCTGGATTGGGCCATGCGCTCGCTGTTCTTCTGCGTCCGCTTTGTCCGCGGCAGGTGGATGGAACAAAAGGTGATCTGAGTTTCCGTATATCCGGCCCTCTCCGCCATTGCAGTTTTGGCGGGGAGGGCCTTTTTTGTGCAGGAAACCTGCATCCTGTCTCGTATCAATAGGCAGAAGCTTCTCTCCCCTGCATCCGCTTCCCCAAAGCATACCAAATTCCGCGCGGATGTGTTCACGATTTTGTCAGCTTTTTGTCTTGTTTTCTTCGTCTTTGCGCGGTATAATCATACGCTGCAAAGAACTTTAGGCGGGGCTGCGGCCCCCATTCCAGAAAAGGAAGTGTGTTCCATGCGCAACTGGTTTTCCCGCCATCCCGTTTCGTTCATGGCGTTTTATCTCCTGTTTTACCTTTCGGCGTTCCATTGGCTCGAAGTCCATATTGCCGTGCCCGATGTTCTGGTGCACTGCCATCTGGACGACCTGATCCCCTTTTGCAAATATGCCATCGTGCCCTACTTTGCGTGGTTTTTGTGGATTCCGTTCACCCTGTTCTACCTGCTGTGGAAAGCGCCCCGGGCCGACTTCTGGCGGCTCTGCCTGCCCCTGTTTGCGGGCATGACCATTGCGCTGGCCTGCTATGTCATCCTGCCCACCGGGCTTGACCTGCGGCCCTACCGGGTGTACGGCAGCGATATCTTTGCTCAGGCCGTGCGGATGCTCTATGCCACCGACACGCCCCTCAATGTCTGCCCCTCCATCCATGTGTTCAACTCGGTCACCTTGATGATGGCCTATTACCGCAGCCGCATCTTTGAAACGCCCGGCCGCCGCTGGATGCGGCCTGCCTCCGCCGTGCTCTGCGTTTCCATCATTGCGTCCACGGTCCTGCTCAAGCAGCACAGCTGCATTGATGTATTGCTGGGCATCCTGCTGGCCATGGCGCTGGATACCGGCATGACTGCACTGGAACGCAGCGACGCAAGAGCCTTGCAGCGGCTGTGAATCCACATAGAAAAAACGCCTCTGTCGGCCGACAGAGGCGTTTTTGCATTTTGGGGCATTACGGAGCCGGAGCAGTGAACTCTTTCAGGTGCGCTGTATCCAGCTCTTCGGCATCTTTGGCCGCTGATGTATAGGAAATTTTCAGATATTTCAGGGCTGTATCGTTTGCCAGCAATTTTTTGCAGGTTTCCGTATCAAACGTGATGTTGTTGGTCAGATCCAGCCAGATCAGCTGCGGCATCTGGGTCAGGGGAGTATAATCCATGTCCTTGTAGGCTTCCTGTGCACCCTGAGAGAGAGACATACTCAGATACTGCACACTGCTCTCCGCCAGCGGGGCAAAGCTGTCGATCTCCGGCCCTTGGCACAGCTGCAGAAAGCTCAGATTTTCCATCTGCTTCAGCGGTTCCAGCGAACCGATCCGGGTCACGTCCAGTCTCAGGACCCGCAAGTCAGCTCCGGCCAGCTGGGTCAGATCGACCTCACTGCCGGTGATCCACAGCATCTTCAGCGACTTCATCTGCGCCAGCGCCGAAAGGTCGGAGACATTGGAATCCGCCCGGATCCCGTCACTGCCATACTTCAGCTCTACCACAGAATCCAGCTTTGCAAAGGTCGGGAATGCGCTGCTCTCCACACTGGGCACACTCAAAAGCATCAGATTTTTGCATTCCTCCAGACCTGTCAGATCTGTAATGGGTGGGGCTCCCCTTCTATTATTGACCGACAATACCTGCAAGCTGTCAAAATGCCGCAGGTCTGCCAGAGAGGTCACCGGATCATACGTTCCCTCTACGCTGACTGCGCAGGCTGCCAGCTGCTCATTGCTGTTGACGTTTCCCCCAATGTCCACCCCATCCGGTGCATCTTTGACGATGAGATCCCCTACGCCGGTTCCGGAATTTATCGAGACTCGCTGATAATCCCAGACATCGCTGTGATAGATATCCCCCTTCGGGCGGTCAAGCCATTTCCGGACGTGCTGCTCCATCACAGGGTCCTGCCACTCAATGACATAATCCTCCCCATGCTCGGCGTGACTGGCCGGAACCGTAAGTGTCGTCTGCTGAACGAAAACATCCTGCATTTCCGAACGGAAAGGTCCCGGTCCCAGATTCAAAGAGCTTGCACATGCGCTGAACAAAAGCATTGCACAGATCAACAAACTCGACGCTTTTAACATTTTACGCATAGCAGGCTCCTTTCTGTTTTAGTCTATTTGCGTAACACTCTCGTTCTCATTATCATTCTTTTTACGAGTTGTCTGATTGGGAATTTGAGACATTACTTCATTACTCGAATAGTCGCCATTTTCGCATACCACATATACCCATATAGTTGTGTAATAATATGTGTATTCCGTCCATGTTCTTTCAATATTAAGTACGCCACCACATTTCGGACACTCAGGAAAAAAAAGCGGCTGCACTCCTTCATCTTCTGGCTCAGCAGCAAATGCACCAAGCGGCATCGCACACACAAGTGTCAATACCACCAATAGACCAGCTAACATCTTTTTCATTTTACTTCCTCCAATCTTTGTTGTGATTTTCGCTATTTATATTCTACCATAAGAGTATTATTTTGTAAACAATAAACCACAATCTTTACCGTTTCCAGTGAAAGATTGTGGTTTTGCTTAAAACAGATTTTCCGGCAGGCAGATATCCTGCTTGGGCACCTTGTCCCAGGAAAAGTCTGGGATCAGGCTTTCCGGGGTGCGGGGAGCCGGTTCAGGTTGGAGACCATAGGCAAAGGCAAGCCTGCCCACGATCTCCTGTGCCGTATACTTTGCCCGGAGGTTTTCCAGGCTCTGGTCCCCGTCCCGTTTGGACAGGCGGCGGCCATCGGGAGCCAGCAGGAGCGGGCAATGGGCAAACTTTGGGGCAGGCAGGCCCAGCAGACGATAGAGATAGAGCTGCCGGGCGGTGGAAGAGAGCAGGTCCGCGCCCCGCACCACCTCCGTCACGCCCATGCGGGCATCGTCCACCACCACGGCCAGCTGGTAGGCAAACACGCCATCGGCACGGCGGAGGTAGAAATCCCCGCAGTCACGGAGCAGGTTCTCGGTGTGGGGGCCCATACAGCCATCGATGAAGGTAATGTCCTCGTCGGGAACCATGAGACGATAGGCCGGGGCTTTCTTTTTGCGCTTTTCGGCGATCTGCTCCGCCGTCAGCCCCCGGCAGGTGCCGGGATAGATCACATTGCCGTCGGAGGTGTGGGGTGCGCTGGCGGCATGGAGCTGGGCACGGGAGCAGAAACAGGGGTAAACAAGGCCTTGTGCTTCCAGTTTGTTATAGCTCTCGGTGTAGATGGCGGCGCACTCGCTCTGGTAATAGGGGCCGTTGGGGCCGCCGCTGCTGCCGCCCTCGTCCCAGACAAGACCCAGCCATTCCAGATCCTCTTCCAGTGCGTCGGCATATTTGCGGGGGCAGCGCTCGGCATCCAGATCCTCAATGCGCAGAACGATGCGCCCGCCCTGACTTCTGGCGCTGAGCCAGGCCAGCAGGCTGCAGGCCAGATTGCCCAGATGCAGCCGCCCGCTGGGGCTGGGGGCAAAGCGCCCGGTCACAGCGCTCACAGGCCCAGCTTCCACTCGCCGTCCACAGGCTGGGAGATGGGCGTGTTATAGAACTCGGCCACGGCCTTTGCCATGTACTCGGCATCCTTGCAGCTGGCGGTCTCCATTGCGGAATGCATGGCCAGCTGTGCCAGACCGATATCCACCATGGGGATCAGGATCTGGTGGCCCAGCAGGTTGCCCAGCGTGGAGCCGCCGGGAACATCCGCGCGGTTTGCGGCGACCTGCACCGGCACACCGGCCTTTTTGCAGATCTCGGCAAAGGCAGCGCCGGTAAAGCCGCTGGTGGTGTAGGTCTGACGGGCATTGTACTTCAGCAGTACACCGCCGCCCATGACCGCCACGTTGGCGGGATCGCTCTTTTCGGGGTGGTTGGGGTGGGTGGCGTGGCCATTGTCGGCGCTCAACAGCAGGCTGTTGGTGCAGGCACGGATGCTCTGCTCCCGGGTGACCCCCAGCTTTTCCTCAATGCGGGCCAGCACATTGGCCATCAGGGTGCCCTGTGCGCCCTGCCGGCTGGAGGAGCCCACCTCCTCGTTGTCGAACATGACCCACATGTCGCCCCGGCCTTCCTCCTCGCCGCGGCCCTGCAGGAAGCCCCACAGGGTGGTGTAGGCGCATTCCAGGTCATCGATGCGGCCGGACATGAAGTATTCGCCCTTCAGGCCCACGCGCTCGGCCTTTTCGCGGGTGCAGAGCACCAGGTCAGCGTCCACGATATCCTCAGCCTTGACCCCGGCCTCCTCAGCCAGAGCGTCCCGCAGGGTGGAGCCCGCCTCACCAAAGATGGGCTGCAGATCCACCTGAGGGTTGTACTTCATGCCGTTGTTCAGGTCACGGTTGAAGTGGATGCAGAGGTTGGGGATGACAGCCAGCGCCCGGTCGGGGTGGACCAGCAGGCTCCGGATGCCGTTCTCCGTGCGGACCAGAATGCGGCCCGCCACGCTCAGGGGACGGTCCAGCCAGGTGGGCATGATCATGCCGCCGTAGCCCTCGGTCTCTGCCTTGGCAAAGACTGCGTCCTTGCCGCCGTCCAGCTGCTTGATGCGCCAGGTGGGAGAATCGCTGTGGCTGGCGGTGACATGCCAGCCGGTCAGCTCGCCCTTGGGCATCCGCCATGCCAGCACGGCAGAGCCGTTGCGGGTGGTGTAATATCTGCCGCCGGGCACCAGCTCCCAGGCTGCACTCTCGGGGCAGTTCTGGTAGCCGTTTTCCTCCAGGATCTTCACAGCCGCAGCCGTGGAGTGGAAGGCGCTGACACCGGCGTTCAGGAAATCGAAGAGACCTTCGACAGAAAAGGTGTTATTCTGCATTTTATGTTCTCCTTTATTTTTAGGTTATCCATTGCTAAACCTCTCCGTCATTGCTTCGCAATGCCACCTTTCTTGGCTCCCCTGTTAGGGGAGCTGTCGCCGCAGGCGACTGAGAGGTTTCGCCACAATTATACCGTTTCTCTTATCAAAAAGCAATCACACCGGGGCCATCTCGGCAAGCTGCTGTTCAAGCGCATGGCGGAGCTGGGCGGCGTGCAGGCCGCAGACCAGCTGGACCCGGGTGCCCTGCACCACAAGACCTTTATGGGGCAGGGAGAGCAGAGCCCCCATATCCAGCAGCGAGGCATCCCGCACCGTGAGCCGGAGGCGGGTGAAGCAGTTTCCCAGCTGGGCGATGTTCTCCGGCCCGCCCAGCGCGGCGATGAACCGGCACACCTCCTGCGGGTCGGCGTACGGGGACTGGTCTGCGGAAAGGGCTGCTTCCCGGCCCGGGGTGGGCAGATCCTTTGCTTTGATGAGGACGCTGAACACGGCAAAGTAGGTCAGGATCTCCGCAAAGCCCAGCAGATAGAGCAGCGGCAGATTCTGCAGCTGCTCCCCGGCGCTCAGGTTGAACACCAGCGACCCCAGCAGGTTGGAGGTAAAGGCCCGGACGTGCAGGACATGGAGCAGCACCATAAAGCCGCCCGTAATGACCGCATGGGCCACCCAGAGCAGGGGCGAAACGAAGCAGAACAGAAAATCAATGGGTTCGGTGATGGAGGCCACCGAGGCCGTGACCGCCAGCGGGATCATAGCGGCGGCGGTACGGGCACGGTTCTCCCTGCGGGCCGTGAAGATGAAGGCCGCTGCAATGCCCAGATAGCCAAAGGTCTTGGTGAAGCCGGTGTACATCCAGACGATGCCGTCCGAGAGGGGCAGACCCATGGTGTACTCGGTCATGCAGACGGCGTAAGCACCTGTGTAGGTCACAGAGCCTACGGTCAGGCTGCCGCCCAGCGAGGAGAACTGGAAGGGCATATAGATGAGGTGATGCAGGCCGGTGGGGATGAGCAGCCGTTCCAGAAAGCCATAAAGGAACACACCCGCGTTCCCTGAAGCCGCGATCCAGCCCGTGAGGGCGCTGACCGCCCGCTGCAGCGGCGGGCAGACGAAGCAGAACCCCAGCCCCAGTGCCACCGCCAGCGCCGACAGCCACAAAAACGACCACCGCAGGCCCGAATAGAGCTGGGTGATCATGCCATAAAACTGCTTTTCGCAGGTGCGGTTGAAGAGCCACGCCGCCGCAAAGCCCAGCACGATGCCGCTTGCCACGCCGGTGTCCACCACCTGAATGCCCAGAATGGTGGTCTGGCCCGTGCCCGCAAGGCCGGTCATCCCGTTCGGCTGGGCAAGCAGTCCCAGCGCTTCCAGCGCGGTGTGGTTGGCTGTGAGGAACACAAGGTAGGCCATCAGTGCCAGCAGGGCGGCATCCTGCTTTTCGGTTTTGGCGCGCACGGCAGCCACCCCAACGCAGAGAATGACGCTGAGGTTGTTGATGAGCACCATCATCCCGTTGTAAAGCAGCTGACCCATCAGCTGCAGTGGAGCCCACTGCAGCACCGGCAGCGCCTGACACAAGGGCTTGCTGGTGAGCAGCGCCCCCAGCACCAGCAGCAGGCCCGCCGCCGAAAGATAAGACAGCGGCGACAGCAGCGACTGTGAAAAGCGTTCCAGCCGCCGCAGAAATTTCTGCATCCGTTTCTCCCCCTTTTTCCGGTTCTTCACCCGTTTCTCCCAGTTTGACCATGGCCGAATTATACGCGCCAGCGCAAAAAATGTCAATCCCGCCCGACTGAGAAAAAAACGACAAAAGTTTGTATAGTTTGCACAGCCGGGGTGAAAAATCGTCCTGCGCACGCCGATTGACAACAGCCCGGTAGAACAGTATACTAGAAATGTACCAGAGCAGTTTCTCCGGCAGATGGGCCGGAACACGATAAAAGGAGGCTTTCCTATGATTCGCAAGCGTATTCTTTCCCTGCTGGTCTGCGCCGCCCTGCTGTGCGGCGTGCTGGCAGGCTGCAGCACCTCTTCCGGCAGCACTGCCGCTTCCAGCTCTTCCGCTTCTGCAAGCGAGAGCATCCCCTCTTCCACCGTGACCGCCGACACCGGCAAGGTGGGCCCGCTGGACGCAGGCGAGAACTCCCTGTTCTCCCTCTCTGACCCGGACGATGCCTTTGCCCCCTGCCTCGGCTGGGGCCCCGGCGTGTCCGGCTGCTCGCTGAAATCCGTCATCGCGGCGGCTTCCCTGCTGAAATGGGCCGATGGCTGCAACATGAGCATCCAGCCGGTCAGCGACATCAAAGATGCCTATACCCAGTGGTTCGACAGCCTGAGCGCCGATGACCAGCAGAGCTTTGCCGATGCCTGGCCGCTCATCAAGGCCGATGCCGAGACCTTGCTGACCGACAAGGACAGCATGACCGGCCGCATCGAGGATGCCGGTCTGGATGCCAAAGAGCTGCCCGGCTGTTCCGAGGAAAACTGGAAAGCCCTGGCCGATGTCATTGACGTACTGGTCCCGGCTTCCAGCGAGTATTGATCGTTCCGTCTGCCCCTGAATGCAAGAGACATAAAAATAAGCCCGACATTGTCGGGCTTATTTTTATGTTCAGATCTTCTTCAGGGTGTACTGGCGGGTGCCCATGCCGATCTTTTCGGCCTGATCCAGCGTTGCCTTCCACTCGACATTGGGGTTGGAATCCTTGAAGTTGTCGTGGTGGCAGTTCCAGCCGGGCTTTGCAAGGTTCTGGCCCAGCTGACTGTTGGGCAGGGGCTGTGCGTTCAGGCAGGCATCGGCACAGGCCTGATCCAGCGCCACGGGGTCAAAGGAGGCAAACATGCCGATATCCGGCAGGATGGGGGCATCGTTCTCGCCGTGGCAGTCACAGTTGGGGCTGATATCCTGCACCAGACTGATGTGGAAGCAGGGGCGGCCTGCACAGACGGCGGCGGCGTACTCTGCCATCTTGCGGTCCAGCTCCTCGTTGGCACTGCTGTCGATGGAATAGATGGCATCGAAGTTGCAGGCACCGATGCAGCGGCCGCAGCCCTTGCACTTTTCGTAATCAATGACCGCCTTGTTGTTCTCATTGTAGCGGATAGCATCGGAGCCGCACTCCTTGGCGCAGCGGTGGCAGCCGCGGCAGAGCTCCTCCTGCACGGCGGGCTTACCGGAGGAGTGCTGCTCCATCTTGCCCGCACGGGAACCGCAGCCCATGCCGATGTTCTTGATGGCTCCGCCGAAGCCGGTCGCTTCGTGGCCCTTGAAGTGGGTCAGGCTGATGAAGATGTCGGCATCCATAATGGCGCGGCCGATCTTGGCGGTCTTGCAGTATTCGCCGTTGGGCACGGGCACCTCAAGCTCATCGGTACCGCGCAGGCCATCGCCAATGATGATCTGGCAGCCGGTGGTCATGGGCCAGAAGCCGTTTTCCTGCGCGCAGCTCAGGTGCTCCAGCGCATTCTTGCGGCTGCCCGGGTACAGCGTATTGCAGTCAGTCAGGAAAGGCTGGCCCCCCTGCTCCTTGCACAGGTCTGCCACTACCTTGGCGTAGTTCGGGCGCAGGAAAGCCAGGTTGCCCAGCTCACCAAAGTGCATCTTGATGGCCACGAACTTGCCGTCCATATCAATGCTCTTGATGCCCGCCGCAATGCACAGGCGGCGCAGTTTTTCGGTCAGGCTGGTGCCCACAGGACACCGGAAGTCGGTGTAATATACAGTCGATGCTTCCATAGGGATCTCCTCCGTTTTTGACAATTTCAGGCGCGGCACTTTCCCGCCGCCGGGTTCTCTTTTTATGGCTCCAGTATAACACAAGGCCGGGGCCGGTGCAATTGCCCCAGGGCGCAAAAAAGCCGCCCGGGCGGGCGGCTGGGGGGTTCGGGAGGGATTTACGCAATGGCGGTGATGGCGGCCACAGCCAGGACGATCAGACCCAGCACGATGCGGTAGAGGCCGAAGAACTTGAAGTTATGGCGCTTGACGTAATCCATCAGGAAGCGGATGGCGGCAAGGCTGACCACAAAGGCGACCACACAGCCCACCACGAGGACAGCGATCTCGGTGCCGGTCATCGCAGCGCCGGAGAGAACAAACTTGACCACCTTGAGCAGGGACGCGCCCGCCATAACCGGAATGGCGAGGAAGAAGGTAAACTCGGCCACACAGGCACGGGACAGACCCAGCAGCAGGCCGCCCACGATGGTGGCACCAGAGCGGGAGGTGCCGGGGATGATGGCCAGCATCTGCCACACGCCGACGATGAAGGCTTCGCGGTAGGTGATCTGTTCCAGCCGGGTGACATGCGGGGCGGTGCGGCGGTTCTCCACAAGGATGAAGAGGACACCGTACAGGATCAGCATGGCGGCGACCGTGATGTAATTGTAAAAGCGGGTCTCAAACCAGTCGTCCAGCGGGCTGATGATGAGCACCGGGATGGTGGCGGCCACCACCTTGAACCAGAGCTGCCAGACGGCAGGTTTGGAGCAGACGCGGCCATGGCGCAGGCCGAAGGGCCAGAGCTTATTCCAGAACAGCACCACCACGGCCAGAATGGCACCCAGCTGGATGACCACGCGGAACATGGACATAAACTCCTCGCTGGCGTTGAACTTGACCACCTGCTCCACCAGGATCATATGGCCGGTGGACGAGATGGGCAGCCACTCGGTGATGCCCTCCACAATGCCCATCAGGATGGCTTTCAGTATTTCAAGAAACATGGGTTCTCCTCCCTGCAAAGCGGCACAGGCGCTCTGCACACATTCAGATTGGGTTCGCTTTCCAGTATATCATATTCTGAGAGCCTGCGCACGAAAAATCACAAATTTTATACAGGAGCACTGTCTGCTTTTTCTGTATTTATCTGCCGCGGGAAATATGCTATACTGGACACAACGCTTTTCCCTGTGTTTCCTTCTGACGCGGAATGCCGGGCCAGATAAAAACAGATTTTGAACAATGAGGTGACATCCATGAATATTCTGGTGATCGGCTGCGACCAGGTGGGCGCGGCACTGGTGCGGGATCTGGAACGCATCGGCCATGATATTTCCCTGATCGAAAAGGACCCCGAGCAGCTCAAGCGGCTGGACAGCTTTGATGATTATTCCTTTGGCGGCACAGCCCTTGTGGGCGACCCCACCGATCCCGACATCCTCAAGCAGGGCGGCGTGGAGAACTGCGACGCGGTGGCCGCTGTGTGCGAGGATGACTCCGTGAACCTGATGGCTGCACAGATCGCAAAGAACATCTTCCGGCGCGAAAAGGTCATCTGCCGCGTCTCTGACCCGCATTTGCAGGTGCTCTACCACAAGACCTACGAGCTGGACACGATCTGCCCCACCATCCTGACAGAACAGGCCGTGTTCCGTGCGCTGGCGAAGTGAGGTTTTATCCCAAATTAGTTTTACCCAAAGTAATGTGAGGTATCAATATGAAAGTTTGTATTGCAGGCGGCGGGCGTGTTGGGCGGTATCTGGCCCAGAGCCTGCTGACGAACCACCATTCGGTGGTCATCATTGAACCCATCGAGGCCCAGTGCCGGATGCTGGCAGATTCGCTGGACATCCCCGTGATCTGCGGCGATTCCATCAGCGTGGACACCCTGCGCACCGCCGATGTTGGCAGCTGCAACGCTTTTGTGGCCGTGACCGGCTCGGACGAGGACAACCTCGTGGCCTGCCAGATTGCCAAGCGGGAGTTCGGCGTGGACCGCACCGTGGCCCGGGCCTCTAACCCCAAGAACCGGGAGCTGCTGCACACCTTAGGCGTGGACACCGTGGTCTGCGGCACCGACAACCTGAGCCACATTCTGGAGCGAGAGATCGAGACGGATACCATCCGCCAGCTGCTCAGCCTGGGCGGCGGCACAGCCAGCTTGAACGAGATCCTGCTGCCTGAGAACTTCAAGTTTGCGGGCAAGGCCATCATGGATGTGCCCATTCCCGGCGATGCCATTCTGGTCAGCATCACCCGCGACACCGAGTTCATCATCCCCCACGGCAACACCGTTCTGCTGCCCTGGGACCGCATCCTGGTGCTGACGCAGGACGATACCCTGCACCTGCTGACCGATGCCTGGGAGCTGAACAGCAAGTGACGGAGCGGGAGCTGCGCCGCACGGCGCTCATCATCCCGCCCCGGGGCCGGGCTGTGCTCTGCTGCTGGGCCGCCATCCCGGGCCTGTTGGCGGCTCCCTTTGTGTTCTGGCAGAGCATGCCCGCCGGGGTGGTGTTCTGCCTGCTCTGGGCCGCACTGGTGGCGGTGGTGTACCAGCGCGCCTGCAGCTATGCCGCTGCGCTGGGCGCGGAGACCCTGACGGTGTACTCCGGCATCGTCTTCCCGCTGCGGCGGGCGATCCGACGCAGGGCCGTAACAGGGCTGTTCCAGCTGCGCACGCCGTTGCTCCGGCTGGCAGGGGGATCTGTGGTCGTCATCACGGCACCGGGCACGCGGCTTATTTTACCGGCGGTCCCGGCAGAGCAGGCCTCTGCCCTCACCCATGTCCTTGCGGAGGAGATTCGATGAACGAACGCCGCCTGCACCCCTTTACCGTTCTGCGGTTTCTGCGCAAGACGCTGGTGGTCTATCTGCTGCCGCTGGTTCAGGTGCTGTTTGAGCGGAACTGGACAGCCCTGCACACGGCTCTGCGGCAGGATGCGCTGCTGTTCCTTTTACTCTGCGCCGTGAGCTGGGGCATCCTGCATGTGAGCAGCTGGAGCCTGGACAACACCGGAGCCTTTCATCTGCACTGGCGGCTGGGCATCCGGCTGGATCGTGCCCTGCGGGGCGAGATGCTGGCTGCATTGACCATCGACCGGCCCCTGCTCTACCGGATGGCCGGGGCAAGCCGCCTGACCCTTTACCCGGTGGGCGCGGCGCAAAAGCACACCCTTTCGGTCTGCCTGCCCAAAGCCGATGCAGAGGCGGTGGCAGACCAGCTGATGCCTCTGGTAAATCCTACCCTGCACCGGCCCGCCGGGGGGGAGCGGGCGGCGCTGGGTTTTCTGGGGGCCAACGGCCTCTCCACGCTGGCCCTGTTCGTGCTGGCCGTGCGCCAGACCCGGGATGTTCCGAACTGGAACCCTGCCGTTTTTGCCCAGATCCAGGTGAGCTTTCTGGCCCGATTCGCGGCGCGGTGGCTCCCTGCAGGCGCGGCTTGGCTGCTGGCGGCCGCAGGCTTTCTGCTGGGGGCCAGCCTGATGCGCAGCTTTGCCCAGACCGTGCACTACACTGTCTGGCACACAGCCGACCAGATCGGCAGCCGGGGCGGCTGGCTGGGGCACTTCGAGTGCCGGGTGCGGACAAGCGAGATCAGCTTTGCAGATGTCCGCATCTCCCCCGCCGCCCGGCTGATGAAGCGCTGGCCGGTCTTTGTAACGGCGAGCGGCTGCTCCCCCGAGCTGCCGCTGTTCGTCTACCGCAGCGGCGAGGAAGCATTGTTCCGGGAGCTGCTGCCGGAGTTCCGGATGCCGCCCGACCTGCTGGCCCGCACCGAGCAGCGCAGTCTCATCTTTTTTGCACCGGCAGGCATTCCCTTTGCCCTCTGCCTCCTGCTGACGCTGGTCTCGGCCACAGTGCTGCCCCAGCTGACCGTGACCCTGCTCATCCCCACCTTCTTCTTTGGGGCATTGCTGGCCGGAGCCGCGGCCGGCTACCGGCGGGAGGGCCTCTGGCTGCGGGAGGGCCGCATGACCCTGCGGCGGCAGCAGGGGCTCTACCTGCACTGCATCTGTGTGTTTCACCCGGATGTCTGCCTGACCGCAACACAAAGCCCCTGGGCTGCCAGTGTGGGCCGCACCAACCTGACCCTGACCTTTCCCGGCTGGGTAAAACTCAAGGTGAGGAGCGTGCCGCTGCGGGATGCGGAGAAATTTTTCAGATTTATGGAAACGAATTAAATCTCTCAGCCGCCGATCGGCGACAGCTCCCCCAATAAGGGGAGCCCTTGGCGTAAAGATAAAGTTATTGTTTTTAGGGGAAGTAAAATTGTTATGATTCATACGGTATTATTTGATTTGGACGGCACTTTGCTGAACACCATCGACGACCTGGCCGATGCAGGCAACTGGGTGTGCGCACAGCATGGGTGGCCGGAGTTTACGGTGGAGCAGTTCAAGCACATGGTGGGCAACGGCATCCCGAAGCTCGTGGAGCGGTTTTCACCCGCCGATGCCCGCACACCGGAGCAGCTGGCCGCTACGCTGGCGGAGTTTACCGCCCGGTACGATGCCCACAAGGAGGACAAGACCGCGCCTTACCCGGGCATTGCTGCCCTCATTGACGCGCTGAACACCGCGGGCGTGCAGTGCGCGGTGTTCTCCAACAAGGCTGACCCGCTGTGCGGCAAGATCATCGAGCATTATTTCGGGGCAGGTCGGTTTGTTCTGGTGCGGGGCAGCCGCCCGGGCGTGCCCACCAAGCCCGACCCCACCGGTGTTTACAGCCTGATGCAGGACCTGCACGCAGACCCTGCCAGCACCCTGTTTGTGGGCGACAGCGATGTAGATATCCTGACCGGGCACAATGCCGGTCTGCCTGCCATGGGGGCGCTGTGGGGCTTCCGGGGCCACGCAGAGCTGACTGCTGCCGGAGCCGATGCACTGGCCAGCGTGCCTGAGGATATTTTAGAATACGTTAGAACACATTAAAGGAACGACCCTCTCCGGTGCTGTGAAGCACGGACGGAGAGGGTCGATTTTTATTTGCAGACTGTTCACAGGATGTTTCTTGCATAAACTTCCCTGTTTTCCTATAATATAGTTCCTATTTGAAACAATTGAGAAACGGAGGACTTGCCCATGGCAGCTGAAAAGAAAACTTCCCCCAACGTAGAGAGCCGCCTGCGCCACAACATCCTGAAAATGCCCCAGGAGGTGTATGCCGCCAGCGGCATCGTCATCAACGGGCGGCGGCTGAAAAGCTTTGTATTCACCACCGACCTTGCCATCATCCGCAACTGCGACGCGGACGCGGTGTTCGCGGTCTATCCTTTCACACCCCAGCAGGCCATCAGCGATGCCATCATCAAGGCATCCTACATCCCGGTGTTCTGCGGTGTGGGCGGCGGCACCACCCATGGCGTGCGCACCCTGAACCTTGCCCGCGACGTGGAGAGCCAGGGTGCCATGGGCGTGGTGCTCAATTCCCCCATCTCTGACCTGAACCTGCTGGCGGTCTCGCGGGTAGTGGACATCCCGGTCATCATCACGGTGACAAAAGAGAACACCAACATCCAGAGCCGCATTGATTCCGGGGCATCCATCCTGAATGTGGCCTGCAGCACCGACACGCCCCGGGTGGTGGCAAAGATCCGGGAGCAGTTCCCGGATGTGCCCATCATCGCCAGCGGCGGCAAGACCGGCGAGAGCATTTCCGCCACCATTGCGGCGGGTGCCAACGCCATTACCTACACGCCGCCCTCTCCGGCTGTGCTGTTCAAGGAAATGATGGAGAAATATCGGGAATGATTTACGCAAGACGCTGTAACTTTTTTCTGTTACAGCGTCTTTTTTGCGCCATGGAAGGAGATATTTCAGAAATTTTTGAATTTTTGCGAAATAATTGTTGACAAATCGCGGTCGATTGGATATAATAATAAAGCACTGTTCAAGTGCACAAAATAAATATGGCGGTATAGCTCAGTTGGCTAGAGCATTCGGTTCATACCCGAAGTGTCACCG
>OLSD01000496.1_pt1 | contig 39737 bp, 40 predicted proteins | sample 1672211 | NCBI WGS metagenome assembly OLSD01 (sample SAMEA3136659, study PRJEB25190) | human gut metagenome | reverse complement strand
TGTCAAAGTTTCGTTGTTTAATTTACAAGGTGCACGCTCCAACCGCGGAACAGGTATTATCTTAGCACGTACCTTACCGTTTGTCAACACCCTTTTTCAGATATTTCGACGCTTTCTTTCTCACGCTCTTTACAATCCGCAAAAAGGTAATTGTTTTCAATGGTTTGCGGGCATTCCGTTTTTACAGAATACCCGCAAGAATTTTACTTATGCTGCATTTCGACCGATCAGCGCGTCATATCGCATCAGCAAAAGCGCGACCTGCGCACGGCTGACGGCCTGCGTCGGATACCAGACGCATTCCTTCTCCGTAATGAGCCCGTTGTTCCATGCCCAGGTCACGGCGTCCCTTCCACTCTCCGACACTTTCGGTGCATAGGGATAGCCGTCAAGCGTCCCGGAAACCACCGGTTCGCCCGCCAAGCGATAGAGCACAATGATCGCCTGCTCACAGGAAAGAAAGCTGTTGGGATCAAACGCTCCGCCGTTGCCGCCCATCAATCCCTTGCCGACCATCCACTTGACGTAGTCATAGTACCATTCCTCACCGGTGAGATCACTGAAGGCCGCATCCGTTTCCGTCGGCGTGCCGCCGGCAAAACGGTACATGATCACCGAAAACAAATACCGCTCCACGCCGTACTCCGGCTGAAAGAGTTTTTGCGCATCATCGCCGCTCATCACACCGGTCGAAACAACATAGTTGACCGCATCGGCATACCACGCGTCAGACGCAACGTCTGTATAGGTATAGGTCGTCTGCGTGCCATCTGCTTCGACGGTGATATCAACGCCGCCGTTTTCGTCAGCTGTCATCGTGCCGAACTGCGCGCGGACATCATTCCCCGCAGCGCTCGCATCGTCAAATAGATCAGCCACCGTATCCTGCGGTTCTTCCTGTCGGGCTTCCTGCTTTGTATCTTTCTTCCCGCAGCCTCGCGTTATCAGCACGATGACTATTACCAGTACCACAAGGATCGGGATAAGCAATTTCTTCTGCATGACATCCTCCTGTTGCTGAACATATTACAGTATGTTAGCATACCGCCCCATCTGTTGCAAGTTTTTTCCCAATTGTTCACAAAACGTGCACATTCCCTTGCGCTCACCTCCTCGTCGGGCGCGCATAGAATGAAACGCAGGAGTTTTCCTGCCCCGAGCTTTAGAAGGAGGGTATTTTGATGAATCGTTTTCAGAATTCGTGCGGCTGCGCAAAGCCATGCTGTCCGCCGCCCTGCCCTGTTCCCTGTCCCTCGCCGTTCCCGCCGGTCTTTCCGCCGCAGTATGTGCAGGGGCCGACGGGGCCGCAGGGCGTACAAGGGATCCAAGGTGTACCCGGTCCGATCGGTCCCACGGGGCCGCAGGGCGTGCAAGGGCTGCAAGGCCCCGCCGGTGCAGTCGGTGCAACCGGCCCGACCGGGCCCGCCGGTCCGCAAGGCGCTCAGGGCTTGCAGGGACTGACCGGCGCCGTAGGCCCCGCGGGACCTGCCGGTGCAGCCGGGCCTCAGGGTCCCATTGGTCCCACCGGGCCTCAGGGGCCTACCGGTCCTGTCGGGCCGCAGGGCCCGCAGGGTCTTGTCGGCAGCGACGGAGCGCAAGGGCCGATCGGTCCCACCGGGCCGCAGGGGCCCGCCGGTCCCGCTGACACGCGCGTAGCCGCGGCAGTCACGGACGCGACCGGCACCGAGGACACCGTCACGACGCTCAACGCGCTGCTTGCGAACCTGCGCGCGGCAGGTCTGCTCGCAACCTAAGCAAAGGCGGTGCGGCGCACGCCGCGCCGCCATACATATAAAATAAGAAGGTGATCCCCATTTCCTACCGAATCTGTGTTTACGCCATCTGCAAAAATGAGTCGCAATTTGTTGAGCGTTTCATGGACTCCGCATCCGAAGCGGACGACGTCTGTGTGCTCGACACTGGCTCGACGGACGATACGGTCAAAAAGCTGCGCGCCCGCGGCGCGCATGTTTTGCAGAAGATCATCGCGCCGTGGCGCTTTGATACAGCGCGCAACGAATCGCTGACGCTCATCCCAAAGACCGCCGACCTCTGCTGCTGCATTGACCTTGATGAGCAGTTCCGCCCCGGCTGGCGCAAAAAGCTGGAGGAAGCGTGGCGGCCGGACACAACGCGCGCTCGTTACCGCTACACATGGAGCTTTCTGTCCGACGGGCGCGAGGGCTGCGTCTTTTGGGCGGATAAGATCCACAAAAACGGCTGCTACCGCTGGAAGGGCGCGGTGCATGAGGTGCTGGAATACACCGGCGAGGGTACAGAGCAGTTTGTTGACGCTGAGGGTGTGCAACTCGACCACCATCCCGACCCCAGCAAATCGCGCGGGCAGTATCTGCCGCTTCTGGAGCTTGCGGTGCGCGAAGAGCCGGACAACGACCGCAACCGCCACTACCTTGGGCGGGAATATATGTTTCGCGGCGAATGGGAGCGCGCCGTCGCCGTGCTGAAAGAGCACCTTGCGATGCCGCGTGCCGTCTGGCGCGATGAGCGCTGCGCCTCGATGCGCTACATTGCGCGCTGCCTGCGGCAGTTGGGGCGCGACGAAGAGGCCGCACTCTGGCTGCACCGCGCCGTTGCCGAAGCACCATATCTGCGCGAGCCGTACCTTGAATTCGCAGACCTGCTCTACGCGCAGCAGAACTGGTACGGTGTTATTTTTATGGTAAACCGCGCGCTCACGATCACGGAGCGGCCGCGCACTTACATCTGCGAGCCGTTCGCGTGGGGAAGTTTCCCCTATGACCTGCTCTCGCTCGCACACGATCATATCGGGCAGGCACAGCGCGCACTCAGCTGCGCGGAAAAGGCACTGTCCCTCGCGCCGCAGGATAGGCGGTTGCAGAAAAACTGCGCGCTGCTGCGGGTGAAATTGCAGGAGGAAAGTCGGATTTAGCGGCTTTCCCCCTGTTTTTTGTTGATTTTTCCGTCACTCTGTGATATTTTGTTAAAGATTATGGACTGGAGGTGAGGAAAATGGAGCTTTTGGGACATGAGGCGTATAATCTGCCCGAGCCGAGCGAGGGCGAATCGCCCGCGCCCGACCCCGACGCAGGCAAGCACGCTTTTGAGGTTTTCTGCGACTGCATCGCGCTGGACGAGCAGCTTGTCGCCTACCTTATCGACGTTTTGAAGCGACAGGACAGAACTGCGTTCTATAAGCTTTCGCAGGTCACAACACACCTCGATCTCGACCCGCGTGAGTTCCTCTACTGGCTCTCCCATCGCGAGGACTACGGTTCCACCGACGAACGTGCCTGTGCCCTCATCATGGACGCCTGCTTCACCCGGCTCTATGAAGAGCAGCAGGGCGAACTGCTGGCTGCGCTGTTCTCGGGCGACCGGCAGACCTTCGAGCTTTTCCGCACGGAAGCGCCCGAGCTGCGCCAAGTTCCCGCCGCAACCTACGAATGGTACAGCCGCAACTATCTCGACCGCGACTATCCGCTGCGGTTTATTTTACGATGCAACGGCGTTGCATTTCCCGACACGCCGGAGGAGGAGAAATGAACAGAGATGAAATGTATTTGTCGCTCGGTGTGAGCGAAAAGGTGCTTGCCTTCGGCGAGGCCGTGCTTGAGGAGCTCAAGCCCCGCTTTGCCGAGATCGACGAGATCGCCGAGCTCAACCAGGTGAAGGTCATCGCCGCGATGCAGAAAAACCGCGTGAACGCGACGCACTTTGCCGCCTCCACCGGCTACGGCTACGACGACGAGGGCCGCGACAACTTAGAGCGCGTGTACGCCAGCGCCTTCCACACCGAGGCCGCGCTCGTCCGCCCGCAGATCACCTGCGGCACGCACGCGCTGGCCATCGCGCTTTCCGCCAACCTTCTGCCGGGCGATGAGCTGCTCGCCATCTCCGGCAAGCCCTACGACACGCTCGAAGAGGTCATCGGCATCCGCGAAAGCCCATGCTCACTCAAGGAGTACGGCGTTTCCTACGCGCAGGTCGACCTTCTCCCCGACGGCGGCTTTGATTTTCCTGCCATCGAGCGCGCGCTGAACGATAAGACCAAGCTCATCCACATTCAGCGCTCCAAGGGCTACTGCCCGCGCCCGACGATCTCCGTCGACGCCATCGGCGAGGCCGTTGCCTTCTGCAAGAAGCTGCGCCCCGATGTTGTCATCATGGTCGACAACTGCTACGGTGAATTTGTCGAGGCGAACGAGCCGAGCGATCTCGGCGCAGATATGATCGTCGGCAGCCTTATTAAAAACCCCGGCGGCGGCCTTGCCCCGATCGGCGGCTACATCTGCGGCACGCAAAAATGTGTCGACCGCTGCGCCTATCGCCTTTCCGCCCCCGGACTTGGGCAGGAGGTCGGCGCAAATCTCGGCCTGATGCCTGCGCTGTATCAGGGCTTCTTCCTCGCCCCCAGCGTCGTTTCCGGCGCGGTCAAGGGCGCTGTGTTTGTCGCGGCGTGCTATGAAAAGCTCGGCTTCACGGTCGTCCCCTCCTCCAAAGAGACGCGCCACGACATCATCCAGTGCGTCGAGCTTGGCTCGGCCGAGGGCATGGTCGCCTTCTGCAAGGGCATTCAGGCTGCCGCCGCGGTGGACAGCTACGTTGACCCCGTGCCCGCGCCGATGCCGGGCTATGATTCCGACGTCATCATGGCGGCGGGCGCATTCGTGCAGGGCAGCTCCATTGAGCTCTCCGCCGACGGCCCCGTGCGCGAGCCCTACGCCGTCTACTATCAGGGCGGCCTCACCTGGTACCACGCCAAGCTTGGCGTGCTGCTGTCGCTGCAAAAAATGCTCGACGCCGGACTCATCACCCTGCCGTAACGAAAATCCCCCCTTCGAAAAGGATACCGCTTTTATATGCTCATTCGCAGAACACCGCTGACAAACCGGCATTTTCGCCGCCGTCCGCCCCCGCGTATTGTTTGTTTTTTCATCTGACCAAAAAATCCAACAGTACAAGGGAGTTTAACAATTCAATATGTGGTTCTGGCTTTCTCTGATCGCGCTGCTCTGCTGGAGCGGCAGCGACCTCTTTTCCAAGATCGGCTGCCAGGGTGAAGACGATCACCTCGCCCACCTCAAGATGGTCATCGCCGTCGGTACGGTGATGGGTCTTCACGCCGCTTACGAGATCTTCATCGGCGGCGCGGAGATCAGCTTTTCCATCATTCTGACGTATCTGCCCGTGTCGCTGCTGTACATCGGCTCGATGACACTCGGATACCTCGGACTGCGCTACATCGAACTGTCCGTTTCTTCCCCGATCTGCAACTCCTCCGGCGCGCTCGTCGCCGTGATGACGTTGCTCTTCCTCGGCGGCGAGGACTACTCCCCGCTCGCCATCGGCGCGATCATCCTCGTCTGCGTGGGCGCGATCGGTCTCGGCGTGGTGGACGCCACGGAGGACCCCGAGCTGCGCGCCGCCCGTCAGGCCGAGGGCAACCGCAAGTATTCCAAGAGCTTCCTGGCTCTTGCCCTGCCGGTCGCCTACTGCCTGCTTGATGCCGCCGGCACCTTTGCTGACAACCGCGTGCTCGAAACGCTGAATGAGGGCAGCGCAAACGTCGCCTACGAGCTGACGTTCCTGTTTGCCGCCGTTCTGTGCTTTATCTACGTGGTCTTCATCAAGAAAGATCGCCTGCTGCCCAAGCGCGAAGCGCCGAAGTACATCGGCGCCATCTGCGAAACGGCCGGTCAGTTCGCCTACATCTATGCCATCGCCGATACGGAGCATCTTGCGATGTCCGCGCCGATCATCAGCTCCTACTGCGCGGCAAGCGTGCTGTGGAGCCGGCTCTTCCTCAAGGAAAAGCTCTCGTGGAAGCATTACCTGATGATCCTGTTTGTTGTTATCGGCATTGCCGTGATGGGTGTGTTCGACATTTGATTTTTATGCACAAAAAAAGATTGTTCCCGCTTTGGCGGGAACAATCTTTTCTCTCTCAATCCTTTTTGATGGGGTGGCGAATGACGGTCTTCCGTTTTTCCGCCGCGACACGGCGCGGGTCAGAGAGATAAATCTCGTGGTGCAGCCGCATGTCGTTCAAATCGTTTTCATATCCGTTTTCGCGCAGGAATGCGTCCATCCTCGTAACGGACTCCGGTTCATCGTCGAACGAACCCACGTGCATGATCTGCACGCAGAGGCCCTCGTCGACGGTCAGAAATTCCGCTACCGAGCAGTCGAGCTTTTTCTTCTTTGCCGCCGCCTCGACCGCCCAGTCGAAGTCCGCTTTCGTGATGAAGTCCGGCAGACGCAGGACAGAGATCCAGCAAAAATCCGATTTTCGCCCATAGTCGACCGTCTCCGTGTCCGGCATCTGCCAAAAGCCCTCAAGCGGCGGCACGACATAGTCGAAAAAGCCGTCGATCTCGTGTCCCGCGTGCTTGCTCATTTTGAGCGTATAGGCCACGGCATAGAGGACGCTGATGGCGCGCTGATACGTGCCACCCTCCTCATTTGGGTCACCCTGTCCTCGCACGGCGATATAATTCGCCCGCGGCACAGTGACGATCTCCGGTTTTGCCTTCGGCAGGTAAAATTCCTTATACTCTTTTTTGAAGTCAAAGGGCATGGCTTCTTCCTCCTCACTCCAGTGGAATATCGAGCACGCTGACGCCGCGCCTGAAGGCGTATTCGATCGTCGAGCGCGTGCCGCCGCGCGCGCCGTCGTTCACGGCGATCAGCAGGCTCGCATGGTCGACCATGTAGCGGTTGCGCCGCTGCATGCAGCCCGGCGTGTAGCTCTGCTGCACCATCGTTTCATAGTCGCAGCGCCGCAAAATCTCGCGGTAGCGCGATCGCTGCGCTTCGCTCCAGCCGTCCGCCTGCGTAGGGCAGGGGATCGCCGCTTCGAGTGTGACGTGCGGGTAGTGCTTTTTCAGCGCGAGCACGGTTTCTGCAAAGTAGAGGTCGCAGCCCTCGGCCATGCCACAGATAAAATGCTCCATTCCCTCGTGAATGGCACTCTCCACCGCCGCGCGCAGCTTTGCCTTGAGCGCGACGCAGCGAAGGTCGTTTTCATTTTCCCCCCAGGGCAGTTTTCCCGGCCGATGGCCGGTAAACGCGCAGGAACAGGGCTTTCCCCGCATTGGCATCGCCTCCCATTCTTTTTCCATTATAGAACATTCGTTCGCCCTTGTAAAGCATTTCCCTCTTGACAAACTGAAAATTTGTCGTATACTCAAGCTATCAACTGAATCACTTGTCTTCGAGGCGGGGTGAAACTCCCCACCGGCGGTTACAGTCCGCAAGCGGTATTTTTTTATCGCACGAACCGGTGAAATTCCGGTACCGACGGTCACAGTCCGGATGATAGAAGATGTGCTGCGCGCGATCTACCACGCAATTTTCACGCTCTTTTGCGTCATGCACCTTGGAAGACTTGTTCTTTCAGGGGAAATGACAAAAAGGAGTGTATTTTTATGTCCGAATCCAATGCCAGCGCCATCTCCACCCCCCGCGCGGTCAGCCGCACTCACAAGCTCACGGTGACCGCCATGCTCTCGACCGTCGCATTTTTGCTGATGTTCATCGAGTTCCCGATCCCCGCGCTCATCCCCGCCTTCGTCAAGCTCGACATCTCCGATCTCCCCGAACTGCTTGCGGCGTTTTCGCTCGGCCCCGTCTACGGCGTCGTTGTAACGCTGCTCAAAAATGTGCTGTTCTCCGTGCTGCACGGCACGTCTTCCGCCTATGTGGGAGAGCTGTTCAACTTTATCATGGGCAGCGTATTTTCCTTCACCGCAGGCTTCATCTATCAGAAAAAGAAGTCTCGCAAGAGCGCGCTCGTCGGTGCGCTCACCGGCGCGCTGCTGATGGCAGTGCTGTCCGTCCCCTTCAACTTCTTTGTGGTCTATCCCGCCTATGTTGTGTGCTACAATCTGCCGCTCGAGGCGATCATCGGCATGTATCAGGCCATTCGTCCCTCGACCAACGGTCTTCTTGAGTGCCTGATGGTCTTTAACATGCCCTTCACTTTCGCCAAGGGTATGATCGACGTGGCGCTGTGCTTCCTCATCTACAAGCCGCTCTCCCCGCTGCTGCACAAATAAGGAAGCTGCCAAATCTGAAAAAGGAGATACCAATCCATGGCGTTTGACTGGGGCATTCTGCACTGGATCCAAAACACGATCGCCTGCCCGTTTCTGGACGCTGTGGTGCCGAAGCTCACGATGCTCGGCAACACCGGCATCATCTGGATCCTTGCGGGGCTGGCTCTGCTGTGCAGCAAAAAGTACCGCCGTCAGGGTGCGCTCGTGCTGATGGGTCTGCTCGCAGGACTGCTTGTCGGCAACATTGTGCTCAAAAATCTGGTTGCGCGGCCGCGTCCCTGTTGGCTCGATCCATCCGTGCGGCTGCTGATCGCCTCACCGACGGATTATTCCTTCCCCTCGGGGCACACGCTGTCCTCGACGATCGCCGCAACGATCCTGACGAAGACCGACAGGCGCTTCGGCTATGCGGCCATTCCGCTCGCGGTGCTCATCGCACTCTCCCGCCTGTATCTTTATGTTCACTTCCCGAGCGACGTGCTGATCGCTGCACTGCTGGGACTGCTCATCGGCGAGCTGACCTTCCGCTACGGCGGCAGGCTCCTTGATAAGCTGCCGCATAAAATCGCATAAAAGAAAAACCGCTTACCGAGTAAGCGGTTCTTCTTTTATGCTTTTCTTGCCGCAAGGAAAAGGTTCGGCGGCGCAGGAAACAGGTTCTCCCTCGCCAGCACGGAAAATCCCGCGTTGGCGACTTCCCTTTCCAGCGATCGCATCGTATCGAAGGAAACATAGGGCCGCTTGCCGGTCTTGTACTCGAACCATTTCGTCATGCGCTCACGCGTGATGCCCTCGCCCAAGCAATCCGACACCAGAAGCAGCATTCCCTGCGGTTTGAGCAGCGCGCGGATGCGCGCAAGCGCCGCGGTACGATCCTTGATGTAAAGCAGCACATTGCAGGCCAGCACCGCGTCAAAGCTCTCCTCCGCAAGGCAGGTATCAAACAGATCCGTCTGCGTAACGGTCACATTCTCCATTCCCTGCGCTTCGATTTTTTCCTGCGCGCGGCGCACCATTTCGCCGGAAACGTCGATCGCGCGCACGGACTTGACCGCGGGCGCGACCGCCAGCGTCACGATCCCCGTTCCGCAGGCAAAGTCCAACACAGTGTCCGTCGGCTTGAGATATTGTTTGAAGCGATCCGCCGTCATTTCATAGGCTTTCGCATAACTGGCGCCGACTTGCGCATCGTAATTCTGCGCGCGGCCGTCCCAAAATTCACTCACCGTCGGCATACTGTTGTTTCTCTCTTTCTCGTTTTGTTCAGGTGTTTGCTTTTCCGCCCTTGCATACCACGTGGACCCCGTCACTGTGTGTAAGATAGGCCATCGGGCCATAGGCCTTGATGCCAAACTCCAGCACGTCGCCGACGTGGATCTTGTCCTTTACATTCTCAACGTCGAGGATCGTGTGGTCGGACGAGGCACCGATGACCTCAACGCCCTCCATGCGCGGCACAAGGTCAAAGCAGTTGCCGTAGTCCACGCGCCCCATGGCAACGATCGCACGGCGGCGAATGCCGCGGTCTTCATAATGCCCCACCTCGCCGAAGGCATTTACACCCAACTCACCGACCGGAAAGCTCGGTTTGTCGCGGCACTCGATAACCTCAGCCTTAATTGTTAGCACGTCCTTATGTAAGAAATCAGGGGAGAAATTGTCTGACTCGCCAAGCAGTCCGATCTCACCAAAGCGCAGCAGGTTAATGCGGTAAGGCATCGTGCCGTTCAAAGCCATATAGGCAGAGGTCGACGCGCCGCCACTGACGTAATCAAGCGGCCTGCCGATCTCGCGCTCAATGTCCGCCGCAAGGCTGACGAGCGCCTGCATATTTCGCTTGGTCGGCACAACGGAGCCGTAGCAGCTCAAGTTCACGCCCACGCCCGCAAGGCGCAGATTTTTGAGCTTATTTTCCACCTCAAGCGCAGCGTCCAGCGCGTCCTCTTCATTCCAGAAGCCCTCACGCAGATCGCCGAGGTCCATCATCAGGATCACTTCATGTATTTTATTCTGCCGCTTCGCCTCTTCATTGAGTGCGCGCAGCACGGTGATGTCACTTTGCAGGCTGATGTCGCTCAGCGCCACCACGTCCGGAAGCTCCGAAAGCATGGGAATGCGAATGAGCATCAGCGGTTTTTTGGTGAGTCCCGCCTCGCGCATGATGCGCAGCTGACTCACGCGCGACGTGGCAATAAACTTCACGCCGCTTTCTTCATAAACGCGCACGATCTCAGGCAGTGCGGACACTGCCTTCACGACGCCGGCGACCTCGATGAGAGAATCATGGCAGCGCTCTACGAGCGCTGCCAGATTCTCTGCCAATAGATCGAGATCGAATTCCACACAGGGATACAGATTTCGATTCATTGTCATAATTGTATTTCCTTATTAAGAGGTTTGCGTACTGTTTGGGATTATGTTTCTGTCAGGTGCTCACTTCGCAGCCTTCTTAGCCTTCTTGAAGGGCTTACCGGCAAGATCCTTGAGCGTCCAGCCGATCAGCACGCACAGCCAGTTGACGATGGGCATCAGCCAGTTGAAGATGGCCCAGGGACCGTAACCGCCAGCACCCCAAGGAGCGATGTTCAGGGTATCCTTAATGAACACACCGCAGGTGTTCCAGGGGATTAGAGCGGAGGTAACGGTACCGGCGCCCTCAAGAGCAGAGGACAGAACCGCCGGGTGCACGCCCATCTTGTGATACTCCTCGGCATACATACGGCCGGGAACCACGATGGAGATGTACTGCTCGGGCATGGTGGCGTTGGAGAGAACGCAGGTCACTTCGGTCAGGCCAACGAGAGCCGCAGGACCCTTGGCAAATCTCTTGAGAGCGTTGACGATGACCTCGAGCTGGTGAGTCTCCTCCATGATGCCGCCGAACATCATGGCGATAATCGTCATGGAGACGGAGGACATCATACCCATGATACCGCCGCTTTCGAGCAGTCTCGTCATGGTGTAACTCGTTTCAGGAGACAGGGTGGATTCGAACATGGCGAGCGCTTCCTCGGAGAAGTAGTAGCCGTTCTTACCATAATCGAAGATGGTACCAAGCGTGCAGGCCTCAGGCTGGAAGATGAGACCCAGAATGGCGCCGACAACAATACCGAGGGTGATGCCGGGGATCGCGGGAACCTTCAGGGCAACTGCCACGATAACGACGACCGGAGGCAGGAGCAGCATCGGGTTGATGTTGAAGATACCGCCCTCCGCAGCGTTCAGCGCGTTGGAGAACTCAATCACGCGGGACAAATCTGCGTCGCCGCCGTGATACTGCACAGCACCGAGGACGCCAAAGAATACCAAGGTAATGCCATAAGTAATCGCAGTGGGCAGGATCATGGCCTTGACGTGGGTGATCACGTCCGTACCGGCCATGGCGGGAGCAAGGTTCGTCGTATCGGACAGCGGGCTCATCTTATCGCCGAAGTAGGCGCCGGAGAGAACCGCACCGGCGGTCATGCCGGGGCTCATGCCGAGACCGAAGCCGATACCCATCAGGGCAACGCCCATCGTACCCATCGTGCCCCAGGAGGTGCCGGTGGCGAGTGAGGTGATGGAGCAGATCAGAACGCAGGCAATGTAGAAGATCGCGGGTTTCAGGACTTTCAGACCATAGTAGATCATGGTAGGCACAACGCCCGCATTGATCCACACGCCGATCAGGATACCGACGATGATCAAGATGCAGACGGACTGCAATGCTTTGTAGATGCCGTCCATCATGGACTTTTCAACTTCATCCCACTTGTAGCCGAGATGCAGTGCCATGATCGCGGCAGCCATCACGCCGACAAACATGGGTACATGCGGGTCGACACCAAAGATCATAATACCGACCGCCAGAGCAGCGACCAGAACTGCCAGTGTCAACAGGGCTTCCCATAGTTTGGGCATTCTCTTTTCCTTACTCATAGTGTTACCAACCTTTCGAAATTTTGGGGGTCACTTTGCTACTTGTATGGATGCCTATGCACTTACTTTAGCATAGTATCGTATAAATAGCAAGTCTTTTTGAATGGTGAACGCAGTTTTACGGTAATGCCTTTTCTTCTTCAATTCTCATGGTATCTACCAATGCAGATCTTGGATAGCACTCCTCCTTTTAATTTTACAGCAGCACAACACATAAGGGTGGGATTGCACTCTGCAAAATGCAGAACATACCTCGCTCTCCGGCCCACCGATCCCCCATCGGCAGGCCGGGGATGAGGTCGTGTATACTTTCCGGCACAGCACGGGTAAATACCCGTGCCATGCCAGCCTCGCAGGCAAGAAATGCGAGGATCGTATCCTGTTTTTACCAGCCGAGCTTAGTCATGGCATCATCGACTGCCTTGATGACGATGTCAATTTCCTTCTCGGTAACGATCAGCGGCGGGACAAAGCGCAGCACGTTGCCGTTGGTGTTGTTGATGAGAACGTTGCTGTCCTTGAAGCACAGGTCGACAACGGGCTGGCCGGTGGGATGATTGAGCTGGATACCGTCGATCAGGCCGAGGCCGCGGATCTCGTTGACCGCGTCGGGGTGGTTCTTCTCGATGACCTTGTGCATCTGGTCACGGAAGTACTCGCCCATCTTGCGGGAGTTCTCGATGACGCCGTCGTTGATCATCACGTCGAGCGTGGTGGCAGCGAGCGCGCAGGCGAGAGGACCGCCGGCGAAGGTGGAGCCGTGGGTGCCGGGCGTCAGGGTCTTGGCAGCCTCGCCGCGGGCGCAGACAGCACCGATGGGCACGCCGGAACCAAGAGCCTTTGCCATGGAGCAGGTATCGGGCTCCACGCCGTAGTTCTGGTGCGCGAAGAGCTTGCCGGTACGGCCGGAACCGACCTGAACCTCGTCGAACATGAGGAGGATGCCCTTCTCGTCGCACAGGTCACGCAGACCCTGCAGGAACTCCTGGGAAGCGGGACGCACGCCGCCCTCGCCCTGAACGGGCTCGGTCAGGATCGCGCAGACGTACTCGTCCATGATGTCCTTGACAGACTGGAGGTTGTTGAACTCAGCATAGCGGAAGCCGGAGGGCAGGGGCTCGAAGTAGCGATGGACCGCATACTGGCCGGTGGCCGTGCAGGTCGCGAGGGTACGGCCGTGGAAGGAGTTCTTCATCGTGATAACGACGAAACGCTCGGGGTGGCCGTGATCCTTGGCATACTTACGGGCGAGCTTGATCTGGCCTTCGTTGGCCTCAGCGCCGGAGTTGGCGAACAGAACCTTGTCGAAGCAGCTGTTTTCGACGATGAGCTTCGCGGTCTGGACGGCAGGCTCGTTGTAGAAGTAGTTGGAGCAGTGCAGGATCGTGTGGGCGCGCTCTTCGAGGCACTTCACGATCGCGGGATGGCAGTGACCGAGACCGTTGACGGCGATACCGCCGATGAAGTCGAGGTACTTGTTGCCGTCCTTATCAAAGACGTAAGCGCCTTCGCCGCGCTCGATGGAAAGGGGCATACGGACGTGGTTGCCATAGAGGTACTTGTCGCCATTCTCGATGACTTCGGCGTTGGTCTTGAACTTTTCGATCATTGTATATGTCCTCCTATAATAAATTGGGTGTATGTTTTACCATTTGATGCCGACACTCGGCTGTGCAGTACCGATCGTGGTACCGGTGCCCTCATCGGTGAAGGCTTCGTAGAGCACGGAGTGGGGCTTGCGGCCGTCGATGATGTTGACGCTCGTCACGCCCTCTTCGATGGCCTGCACGCAGCAGTCGACCTTCGGGATCATGCCGCCGGCGATCGTGCCCTTGTCCTTGAGCGCCTTCACGTCCTGAATGTTCAGGTAGCTGATAACGTCGCGGACCTTGATGTCATTGCACAGGCCCTCGATATCAGTGAGGATCACGAGCTTCTCAGCGCCGAGCGCAGAGGCAAGCTTGCCTGCGGCGGTGTCGCCGTTGATGTTGAAGGTGTGACCCTGACAATCGGTTCCGACGGGAGCGACAACGGGGATATAACCTGCGTCGAGCATAGCGAAGATGGGCTTGGGGTCGACGTAATCCACATCGCCGACGTAGCCGTGCACCTCGTCGCGCTGGTGGCAGTGATAGATGTCACCGCTGACGCCGGAGAGACCGACCGCCTTGCCGCCGAGCTTGTTGATGAAGCCGACGAGCTCGGTGTTCACCTGACCGACGAGCACCATCTCGACAACACGCATGATGTCGGCAGAGGTGTAGCGCAGACCGTCGATGAATTCGACGGGAATGTCGAGCTTTTCAAGCATTTTGTTGATGCCGGGGCCGCCGCCGTGGCTCAGCACCGGCTTCATGCCGAGGAGCTTGAGCAGCACCACGTCGTGCATGACGGCGTCCTTGAGCTCTTCGTTGATCATGGCGTTGCCGCCGTACTTGATGACGATGATCTTGCCCTGATATTTCTGCAGGTAAGGCATCGCCTCCATCAGAGTTTCGACCTTGTTTGCGATATCGCTCATGGGTGTGCCCTCCTTCGAAAATTAGGTGCGGTAATCGCCGTTGATCTTGACGTAATCGTAAGTAAGGTCGCAGCCCCAGGCCTTGGCCTCGCCGTCGCCCTGATAGAAGCGGACGATAACGGTGATGTCATGCTCGGTGAGCACCTTCTTGGCGAGCTCTTCGCTGAAGTCGGCGCCGAAGCCGTCCTTCATGACCTGCACCTCGCCGGCAGCGCTCTTGATGATGCAGTCGGCACGGGTCGGGTCAACGTCTGCGCCCGAGTAACCGGCAGCGGCCATGATGCGGCCCCAGTTGGCGTCGCGGCCAAAGACGGCAGCCTTGAAGAGCATGGAGCCCGCGATGGACTTGGCGACCAGGCGCGCGTCGTGCTCGGTGGGAAGGCCATAGGCCTCGACTTCGATGAGGTGGGTCGCGCCTTCGCCGTCGGAAGCGACGCGGCGAGCCATATCGGTGCAGATGGCGAGAACGAGGTCTGCCATTGCCTTCTTGTCTTCCTCGGTCTTGATCTCAACGCCGGAGGCGCCGTTGGCGAGCAGGAAGATCGAGTCGTTCGTGGAGGTGTCGCCGTCGACGGTGCACATGTTGAAGCTCTTATCCACAGCCGCGGAGAGCATCTTCTGAAGATCCGCGGGGTCAGCCTTGGCATCGGTCGTCACATAGACGAGCATGGTCGCCATATTGGGATGGATCATGCCCGAGCCCTTGGCCATCGCGCCAATCTTCACCGTGCCGGTGGAGAGCTGCAGCTCATAGGCGCACTCCTTGCGGACGGTATCGGTGGTCATGATGGCGTAAGCAGCCTCGGAACCGTTCTCCTTGGCGAGCTTGCCGGGAATGATCTCGCGGATGCCCTGGAGCACCTTGTCGACCGGAAGTCTCTGGCCGATGACGCCGGTGGAGCAGACGAACACTTCGTCTTCACCGAGGCCAAGGAGCTTTTCCGCCTCGCGCTCAACGGTGCGGGCGTCTTCGATGCCCTGCTTACCGGTAGCGGCGTTGGCATTGCCGGAGTTGATGACGACAGCACGAGCCTTGCCCTTTTTCAGGATCTCACGGTCGAGAATGACCGGAGCGGCGCAGAACTTGTTCGTGGTGAAGCAGGCCGCGCAGGAGCAGGGCAGATCAGAGTAAAGGACGGCGACGTCGGGCTTCTTGTTCTCACGCTTTTTGATGGCGGTATAGGTAGCACCTGCGGTGAAGCCCTGCGGCGTGGTCACGCCGCCCTCGATCTTTTTCAGATTGGACATGTGGGGGATCTCCTCTCTTATATGTTAGTTTAACAGCACTTTTGCCAAAATCGGGCCGAAACTCGTCGAACCGGAAATTACGGATACATCGGGGGCATCATGAGGCCGGTGGTCTCGGGCAGGCCCATGATGAGGTTCATGTTCTGAATGGCCTGGCCGGCAGCGCCCTTGCCGATATTGTCGATCACAGAGGAGACGATCAGGCGGTGGGTGCGGGCGTCAAAGGTCGGGGTCATCTCGCAGAAGTTCGTGCCGTAGACCCACTTGGTCTGGACGGGCATGCTGGCCGGGAAGACCTTGACGAAGGGCTCGTCCTTGTAGAACTCCTTGTACATCTCGTAGACTTCCTCGTTGGTGTAGTCCTTGTCGCAGGTGGCATAGATGGTGACCTCGATACCGCGAACCTGGGGCAGGAGATGCGGCTGGAAGTTGATGTACTGCCAGGTTTCGGGCTTCATCAGATCCTTGCCGGTGATGTAGGCGATGTTCTGCTCAATCTCGGGCGTGTGGCGGTGGCCGCCGCCGAGGGCGTAAGCGCAGAAGTTGTTCTCCGCCTCAGTGAGGAGCTTGTTGAGGGCGGGACGGCGGCCTGCGCCGGTGTAGCCGCTCTTGGCATCGATGACGATGGTGTTGTCAACGATGTGGCCGGTCTTGAGCATCGGCTGCAGGCCGAGGGTGGAGGCGGTGGGATAGCAGCCGGGGTTGGCGATGAGCTTCTTGCCCTTGGCAAGATCACGCATGACCTCAGGGATGCAGTAAACAGCGTCGTGGGTCATCTTGGCGTCGGGGTGCTTCTGGCCGTACCACTTCTCCCAGACGTCGACATCGCGGAAGCGGATATCGGCGCCGATATCGATGATGGCGCAGTCCTCAGCGAGCACGATCTCCGCCCACTTGGCCACGTCGCCAGAGGGGACCTGGATCATGATGACATCGCTCTTCTTCGCGGTCTCGCGGACGTTCTCTTCCGTGAGGTCCATGATGACCTGATCATAGAAGCCGCGCAGAGCGGGATGATGCGTGGAGATGGCATCGCCGGCGCCGTAGGTATCGAGCACGTTGACAAGCTCTCCCTCGTGGTGGTTGACCATCATGCGGAGCACTTCGCCGCAAACATAACCGGTAGCACCGATGCAGGAATAATGGATCATGTCTGTTTTCCTCCTTGTTGATTGACATTTTGTCTGACAATTTTGTACTGCTTGGAAAATCCCGTGTGTAGGCATTGAATTTTCTTTGGTGATATTGTATAATCCAAAAGCAGTTTTGAAAAGCGAATATATTTTTATATGCGCATTCCAAAATGGAATCTTTGAGATATTGTTGATTATTGAGGGCATTTATAATGAGTATTCGTAAATATATTGCCTATCTCCGCACTGTGGAGACCGGCAGCATCACTCAGGCGGCGAACGAATTGGGCTATACACAGTCCGCCGTGAGCAAGATGATCTCCGACCTTGAGCAGGACTGGCAGGTCAAGCTCTTAACGCGCAACCACTCCGGCATCGAGATCTCCTCCGACGGCATGGTGCTCCTGCCCACGATCCGCGAGATCGTCAAGGACTACGAGGACCTCAACTTTGCCGTGTCCGAGCTGCATGGCGTGCAGTCCGGCACGCTGCGCCTCGGCTGCTTCACGAGCCTCGCCGTCAGTTTGCTGCCGGAAATTCTGAAGGACTTCCACCAGACGTACCCCAACATTCAGATCCAGCTGATGACTGGCGAGTATTATGAAATTTCCGAATGGCTGCGCCGCGGCGCGATCGACTGCGGCTTTCTTGCCATCCCCGCCTCCAACGACTTTGAGACGACGCCCATCCTGCACGACACGATGGTCGCCATTCTCCCAAAGGATCACCCGATGGCGGACGCGTCCGTCTTCCCGCTCGAGCAGCTGCCGCACGAGAACTTCGTGCGCCTGATGGAAATCGAAGACTACGAATTCAACCGCCTGCTCGACCAGTGCAATATCCACCCTGAGATCACCTATGATACAACAAGCGATTTCGCCCTCCTTTCCATGGTCGAAGCGGGACTCGGTGTGAGCATCGTCCACAGCCTGATGCTCAAGCCCGAGCGCTATCATGTCGCCGTGCTGCCGCTCAATGTCAAGCAGTCGCGCGAGATCGGCATTGCGGTCAAAAAGGGCTTCCTGCCCTCGACCATCACGCAGCTTTTCCTTCAGCACGTGATCGACTACACGCGCAGCATCGACGAGAACAGCGCCAGACGGTGATCGAACTGTCAATTTTGGGGAAAACTCGCCTTTCCAACCGCAGGTTGGAACAAACAGCCGTCGGTTCAACCACCGCGCCATTGCCAAACCGGCCTCCCGCCCCTATACTGAGCCCATACCGGTGACCCAAAAAGGCCATGGCCGAACACACAGGGCAAAGAAAACTGAGCACACGAAAGAGAGGTTAGACAATTGGAAGAACTGACAATGGGCGCGCGTATCTCGGCGCACCGCAAAAATAAAGGACTCACGCAGGAGGCACTTGCAAACACTCTCGGCGTGAGCAATCAGGCCGTTTCCAAATGGGAGAGCGATGTCTGCTGTCCCGACATTGCGCTGCTGCCGCAGCTGGTCGACGCGCTGGAGATGACGCTCGACGAGCTCTTCGGCCGCGAGCGCAAGGCGGTCATCGCAAACGATCAAATCCTGCCCGTGGCGGCGGAACTGCCGTGGGAAGATGACGACAGCATCCACGCCGTGCTCTTTCAGGGACACCGGCTGCTCCAGCCGAAGGAGGGCAGCCTCTTCCGCCGTGATAAATACGACGAAATTCGCAAGAGCGTTGAGCTGCACTTTTCCGGCACGGCGCAGGATATTTACAGTGACTTTTCCGTCGTCTGTACGAATTCGATGATTCAAGGAAGTGTGAGAGCCGGCGACGGCGTCACCTGCACCGATGTTGGCGGCGATGTATCCGCAGGAGACAGTGTGACCTGCGGCAGCGTCGGCGGCGACGTGCAGGCGGGCGACGGCGTCACCTGCTCCGGCAACGTCATGGGCAATGTCCGTGCGGGCGACAGCGTCAGCTGCGGCAGCGTCGGCGGCAACGTGCAGGCAAGCGACAGCGTGCGCTGCGGCGATGTGCAGGGCAACGTCCGCGCAAGCGACAGTGTGCATTGCAGTACCGTCGTCGGCGATGTGAACGCCGACAGCGTCCGCTTCACAAAGGACGGTAAAGGCTTTTCCTTCACCACCCGCTGAAGCAGCGCAAAAGCGCGGCACCCTGACCGGCGTCGCGCTTTTTTCCTTGTCATCCCCCGCCTTTTGTGTTACGATATGCTTGAGAAAGAAAAAGGTGGGAGCATCATGGAAAATACCTTCAAGAGTTCCGTCTTCGGCGGCTTCAACCGCGATGACGTGATCCGCTATATCGAAAAAACCGCGCTCGAGAGCAAGCAGCAGATCGAGTCTCTCGAGCAGGAGAGCGACGGCCTTTGCCGCGAGAATGCAGAGCTTCGCGATAAGCTTGCCGCCGCCGAGCGCGAGCGTGACAAGCTCGCAGAGTCCTACGACACCGCGTCCGGCGCGCAGGAAGCTCTCAAAAAAGGACTGACCGCCGCGCAAGAGACGATCACCGAGCTGCGCACGCAGCTTGAAGAGAGCGCACAGCGAGCCGCCTTCGCGCAGAAGGAGCACGAGCGCCTGCGCGAGGCGCAGAAGGCCGAGCACGAGCGTGAGATGCAGAAACTGCAAGCAGAACTTGAGACGCTGCGCGCGCAGGCCGAAGAATACGGCCGCGTGAAGGCGCACATCGCCGACATTGAGCTTTCCGCCCGCGAGCGGGCCGACGCGCTCGACGCCGCCACGCGCGCCAAATTGCAATCGCACATCGCCGCCTGCACGCAGCAGTGCGCGCAGGTGCTTGCAACGCTCGGCAATACCTGTGAGAGCGTTTCGACCGCGCTGCGCCACGCAGACGCCGCCGTGTCGCAGCTGCCCGGCGCGTTCACCACGCTGGAAGGCCAGCTCGACGAGCTCAAGAAGTTCGAGCAGTAACCAAAAGCGCAAAAGGAGTGCGTTCCCGACGGGAACGCACTCCTTCTTTATTATCATGTTGCGTACTGGTCAAAAAGCTCTGCAAATTCTTCTAAACGGTCGCGCAGGTCATCGCCCGCCGCGGTGCGAAAGTAGAGCACCTCTCCCCCGCGGCGCAGGATAAGAAACTGGTGGACTTCGTCCGGTTCATTTGGAAGCCGGGTATTTGGTTTGATAAATTCTGCGTAGTACGCTTCGTCAAAGCCGTCAATCGAAAGCGTCTGCGCACCGCTGCCCATAAAATAGTCCCGTAGCTCACGCGTCAGAGGCTTTGCCAGCGCAGAAATGCGCGGGGCGTAGAAGTCTACCTCTGTGCTCAGCTGCTCCCAGTCGTCGATCATTCCCGCATGCGGCGTTTCGCCGACAGAATACACATGCCCGCCGAGCGGCGTCGAAAGATCGCGCTGATAGCACCAGTCAAACGGATTGCCGCCGAGCTCTTCGGCGCGAAGATAGGGCAGCGTCGGCTCGTCATACGCTTCGCTGTAAGGTGAGCCGCTCCCCACTGAAACGATCAGCATGAGCGGCAGCACGCTCATCACGATGCCGAGCAGCCGGTTCAACCTCGCCCAGCGGTTGCGCTGCATCTTTTCCGTGCGCTCGCAGTCCTCCATCGCGCGTTTGAGCGCGCGCATCTCCCGTCGCTCCTGCGCGTCGCTGAGCAGGGCGAGAAAGCAACTCAGGAGCAGCGCGATAATCTGGAGCGCCGCGCTCTTTGTCATCGTGATGAGCGATAGGATTGGCAGCTCCGGAAGGTACGCAAGGATGTAGACGATCGCGGCAAACGCCGCAAGAGAGACCAGCGGCAGAAAATAGCTGCCGCGCATCTTTTTGCGCAGCCGCCGGTAGCCGTAGCTATCCGTGCAGGGGCGCGGCGAGGGCGCACGCGCACTCATACCTCCGCGCCAGATATAAAAGATGCCGTCCTTCGTCCGGCAGACATAGTCCCAGCCCATCTGGGCGCGTGTTTCGCGCGTCCGCTTGTCGGGGTCGGCATCGTCCAGCGCAGGTTCGAGGTGATAGCGGCATTCGCACGGCTCACCGATCACAAATTCATCTCCGCGCAGGAGCAGCTTACCCTCCGCCGCGCGCTCGGAAAGCCACTGCTCGATGCCGCGCGGATCGTAGGCGCTGACCTTGAAGTGAATGCTCTTGGTCTTGGGCTCGTCGGCTTCGGCCGCCGTGGTCTCGTTCTTCTCCGGAAACTCCGTTGCTTCGCGCAGGTTTTCGTCCATCTGCGTCCACTTCCCCCTTTTTCTCTATGCAGAGTATAGAGGAGCGCGCGGTTTTTTTCAAGCAAGTTCAGCGAGCATAGGAAAAAGTGCGCGCAAGTTTAGTGTTACATCGCAAAAAGGCAGGAAGTTCCTGCCTTTTTGCGCTTCACAGCAGGACCGGCTGAAGCTGTCTCCCCGCCATCGCCGCCTCGAGCGTCGGCATGATCTTGCGGAAATCCGCAATGAGCGATGTAGGCTTTTCCGCAGCATTATCCTGCCCGAAGGGGACAAAGTAGTAGTTTTTTCGGTTCAGGAGCGCGGCGATGTTCGCGGCGCTCGCGGAAAGCCCATCGTTCGTCGCCAGCGCGAGCACGACAGGTTTGCCGTTTCGCAGATGTCCCTTTGCCGCCATCGTTACCGGCCCGTCCGTGATGCCGTTGGCAAGTTTTGCAAGCGTATTGCCCGTACAGGGCGCGATGACGAGCGCCTCCATCGCCCCCTGTGGGCCGAGAGGCTCCGCCTCCACGATATTCCGCACGGCACGGCGCCCCGCGACAGCCTCCACGCGCGTCACAAAGTCCTCCGCCGTGCCGAAGCGCGTCGAATACTTCGCCGCGTTTTCCGACAGAATCGGCACGATCTCGTGCTCGCGCGCGATGTCCTCGTAAATTTTCAGCAGCCCGGGGTGGTTGCAGAACGAGCCGCAAAAAGCAAATCCGATTTTCATGTATCCTCCTCCATGAGTCGCGTCAGCGTTTTTTGAATGGCACGCGCCGCTGTCTCCGGCGCAACGCGCCCCGGCAGTCCCGGCGCGCGCAGATAGGAAAGGCGCAGTCTTTCCACCGCGTCCATGTCAAAGCCGCTCGCACCCGCAAGCTCGATGAGCAGGCAGTCTCGCGGAAGCTCTGAGAGCAGCGCCTCGTCCAGCACCTGATGCGGCACGGTGTTGAACACCACGCGGAATACCCCCAGCGTACCGGAAAGCCGGTTTGTGTGCAGCGGCGCATAGCCGAAGGCATCGATCCACGCAAGGTCGGAACGCTTGCGCGCACTGACGCTCACCTTCGCCCCCAGCGCGTGCAGGTCGTGCGCAAGCACCTTTCCGATGCGGCCAAAGCCCACGACAAGGCAGGGCGTACCATGCAGCGTGACGCTTGTATGCTTCATCGCCGTTTCGATCGCGCCCTCCGCCGTTGGGACGGCGTTGCGCACGCTCAGTTCCTCTACGGCAAAATAGTCCGTGATGTGCAGCCCCAGCGCGTCCGCGAGCGCCATCGCCTCCCCGCTCACGTTTCCGGCAAAGATCCGATGCTCCGGCCGCAGCGCGCGGAAAAGGCGCTCGGTCGTCAGCTCCGTGCCGCTTAGGTATCCGTTTTTCTCCATTGGCAGCGGCAGGACAATGACCTGCGCCTTCAGCGCATCGCACAGCGCCTGTGGGTTCGGCGCGCCGGAAAGCTCCCACGAGCAGACCTCGTACCCATCCGCCGCCATCATCTGCGCGAGCAGGCGCATCCGCTGATCGCCGCCCAGGAATGCTATCGTCTGATCCATCTCATTCCCCCTTTTCCATAAAGGGTATGCGCGATGCGGCCGGAAGTTTCCTCTCTGCGTGTCGTCCGTGCATTTGCGCCTGCACCCGCGGAACATAAAAAAGGAGCCGTTTCCGATTTGGAAACGGCTCCCCGCTCTGTTTAGTTTTCCTCCGGCAGCAGGATACGAATGGTCGTCCCCTTGCCCTCCTCGCTTTGAAGCTCCACCGTGCCGCGGTGATACTGCACGGCGTGCTTGACGATGGAAAGGCCGAGTCCCGTACCGCCGCTTGCCTTCGAGTGGCTCTTGTCCACGCGGTAAAAGCGCTCGAAAATGCGCTCCTGATGCTCCGGTGCAATGCCGATGCCCGTGTCGGAGACGGAGACGACCGCCTTGCCGTCCTGTTCGCCGACGGTCATCTTCACGCTGCCGCCCTCAACATTATATTTGATGGCGTTGTCGCAGAGGTTGTAGATGACCTCATACAAAAGCCGCCGTACTCCGTCAAGGCAGGCCGTCTTTCCCTCGACGGTGACAGAGACGTTCTTCTCTGCCGCCGCGGTTTTGAGATCGTCTGCCGCCTCCTGCGTCAGCTGTAACAGATCGACCGCTTCGCGCGGCATGACATCGCCCTCGTCGAGCTGCGACAGGCGAATGATATCGCCGATGAGCGTGACAAGGCGCTGCGCCTCCTTGCGGATATGCCCGATAAAGCGGGGAACGTCCTCCTGCTTCACCATGCCGTTTTCCAGCAGCTCCGCGCTGCCGATGATGCCCTGAAGCGGGGTTTTGAGCTCGTGGGAAACATTCGCCGTAAATTCCCGGCGCGTCTGCTCCGCCGTTTCGCGCTCGGTAATGTCAAACGCCAGCAGCACCGCGCCCACCGCCGCGCCGATGCGGCTGACGTCGAACTGCCAGATCCTGCCGCCACGCTCCACACGCGCTTCACTGTGGCCTTCCTCCATGGCGTCCTGAATGGCAAGACTCACATCATGGCTGCGGTCGATGGTCAAAAAGTCCTGCCCGATACAGCTTTTGTCTGCGCCAAAAAGCTTTTCCGCCGCGGGGTTGATGCTCAGCACGCGCTCCTTCTCATCAAGCAGCACAAGGCCCTCGCGCATGCTGCCGGTGATCTGCGAGAATTCCGTCTGCTGGCGCTGCAGCTCGTCCATCTGCTCGTCGATCTGCCGGTGCTGGCGGTTGATGCGCCCGAGCAGCGGAGCAAGCTCCTCGTAGGCGTCGTTTTCAAGCGGGTGCTCAAGGTCAAGTTCATTGAGCGGTCTCACAATGCGGCGCGAGAGACTTTTCGCCAGAACACCGGAGAGGATCAGCGCCACGATCAGCACCACAAGAATGGGCTGTATCATGCCGACAAGCAATACGCCTGCCGTCGCGCGGCTGATGGAAATGCGCAAAACGCTCCCATCTGAGAGCTTTTGCGCGCTGTACATCGTTTTTTGCAGCAGCGTGGAGGAATAGCGCGAGCTTTCGCCCTCGCCGTATTCGAACGCACGCTTTACCTCTTCGCGGTCGGCGTGATTCTCAAGGCTCTCCGCATCGGTCTCCGTGTCGAAGATCACCGCGCCGTCCGGCGCGATCCATGTCAGGCGATAGTGTCCGGAGGAGAGTTTTTCGAGATAGTCCGTCCCGTTTGCCTCCACAGCGGCAGCAGCAAGCGCCAGCTCATCATGCAGCTGCTTTTTTTCGACGCTGCCGAAATATTCGTACAGGCAGCCCATGATGACAAGCAAGCTCGCCAGCAGCACCGTTCCGGCCACCGCCAGAATGGAACGGAAGATTTTTTTGGTCATGCCTTTCCCTCCATGCGGTAGCCCACGCCGCGCACGGTCTCGATCTTTTCACCGTAAGTGCCGAGCTTCTGCCGCAGCGTACGAATGTGCATATCCACCGTGCGCGTCTCGCCGCAGTAGTCGATCCCCCACACATCGGCCATCAGCTGGTCGCGCGAAAACGCCGTACCGGGATGCGAGAGGAACAGCCGCAGCAGTTCGAACTCCTTATAAGTCAGCGTGATGTTTTCGCCATCCGCCGTGACGGTGCGGCTCTCCTCGTCCAGAACAAGTCCGCCCAGGCGACGCTGCTGTGGCACGCTTTTGGCTCCGCAGCGCCGCAGCACCGCCTTGACGCAGGAGACCAGCTCCATCACGCCGAACGGCTTGACAAGGTAGTAGTCCGCGCCCAGATCAAGGCCGCGGATCTTGTCGTACTCCGCGCCCTTGGCCGTCGCCATGACGACCGGGATATCGGAAAGCCCACTGTCCGCGCGCATGCGGCGCAGCAGTTCCATTCCGTCGATGCCGGGAAGCATCACGTCCAGCACGACCAGTTCCGGTCTTTCCGTGCGCAGCGCCTCCCAGAACGACGTGCCGTCTTCAAAGCCTCTTGCTTTAAAGCCGGTCGATTGCAGGGCATATACCTCAATATCACGAATGCTGGCGTCATCTTCCACGCACCAGATCATCGTTCACCCCTCCTTATGCTCTCCCGTCACAGAGAAAATGACCCACTCGGCAATATTCACCGCATGGTCGCCGATGCGCTCAAAGTACTTGGCGATCATCAAAAGGTCGAGCGCAAATTCACCGTCGGTGGGATCCTGCGCAATGCGCTCGATGAGTCCCTTCTTCACGCGGGTGAAATAATCGTCCACCACATCATCTTCGGCGATGACCTGCTCGGCAAGCGCCGTATTCTGCCGGACGTAGGCGTCCACGCTTTCCGTTACCATTTTAATGGTGGAGTGCGCCATTTCCCGCAGCAGCGCGCTGTTTTCCGCACCGCGCCCGCCGAGGAAGGTGACGATCTCGGCAATATCCTCAGCCTGATCGCCGATGCGCTCCATATCCGTGATCATTTTGAGCGCCGCCGAGATCTGGCGAAGATCCTTTGCAACAGGCTGCTGCTGCAAAAGGAGCTTTAAGCACAGCGATTCGATCTCGCGCTCCTTGCGGTCGATCTCCTCATCGAGCGGCGCAACGCGCGCGGCCAGCTCCGCGTTGCCCTCCGTCAACGCCTGTGCCGAAAGGGCGATGACCTCCTCACACAGCGCGCCCATTTCAATCAGCTCGCGGTTGAGCAGCGCAAGCTGTTCATCAAACCGGCTTCTCATCAGCCAAACCTCCCCGTGATGTAGTCTTCCGTCCGCTTATCCTGCGGCTGGGAGAAGAGCTTTTCCGTCTCGCCGTACTCCACAAGCTCGCCGAGCAGGAAAAACGCCGTGTGATCGGAAATACGCACCGCCTGCTGCATATTGTGCGTAACGATGACGATGGTATAACGATCCTTGAGCTCCATGGCGAGTTCCTCGATCTTCGAAGTCGAAATGGGATCGAGCGCGCTCGTCGGCTCGTCCATCAGCAGCACCTCCGGCTCGACCGCAAGCGCGCGGGCGATGCACAGTCTCTGCTGCTGGCCGCCGGAAAGACCCATCGCATTCTTTTTAAGGCGGTCTTTGACCTCGTCCCAGATGGCCGCCCCGCGCAGCGACTGCTCCACGATCTCATCGAGCTTGGCTCTGCTCTTCACGCCGTGCGTGCGCGGGCCGTAGGCGATGTTGTCGTAAATACTCATGGGGAAGGGGTTGGGCTTTTGAAAGACCATTCCCACCTGACGGCGCAGCTCGCTCACGTCGACGGACGGTTCAAAAATATCCTCACCCTTATATTTGATGCTTCCCGTGATCTTCACATCGGGGATCAGGTCATTCATGCGGTCAAGCGTTTTGAGAAACGTCGATTTGCCGCAGCCGCTCGGGCCGATGAGCGCCGTGATGCTCTTTTCGGGAATTTCGATATTGATATCCTTGAGCGCCTGATGGCTCCCGTACCACAGGCACAGATCCTGCACAGAAAGGACACTGTTCATCGTTCTCTTTCCTCTTTCAATACGTCTTCAAAGGCGAGACTGTACCAATGTGCCTCGCCGCGTTTTACTGTTTTCTGCACGCAGTCGTCGCAGAATTTTGCTGCATCTTCGAGTGCGCGCGGCATCGTTTTGCCATTCATCAGTGCGCCGCAGAGGGCAGAGGTGAACACATCGCCCGTGCTGTGCAGCGTCTGCGGAATGCAGGGTCTGAAAATTTCCGTATATTCCCCGTCCAGACGCGCACAGTAGCCGATCTCCTCGCCGCGGCGAACACCGGTGATGATAACATTCTCCACGAGGAGCTTTTCAAGCAGTTCATTCACGTCCGTGTCCATTGAGCAGCCTGCAAGGAGCGCCGCCTCCGTGTGGTTGGGCGTGATGAGCCGGGCCGCCTTGCAGAGCGTGCGCATCGCCTGCACGTATTCCTCCGAAAAGCAGCCGTAGAGCGCGCCGTTGTCGCCCAGCACCGGGTCGACAACGATCAAGGTGTCCTCGCCGCCAAAATCGCGCAGAAAGCTTTCCGCAAATCGAATCTGCTCCGCCGAGGCGAAAAAGCCGGTGCAGATGCCGTCGAATTTGACGTCGAGTTTCTTCCAGTGTGCGGCAAAGGCCTTCATCTCGTCCGTCATGTCCCGCATGACGTAATCGCCGAAGCCGCTTGCCGTATGTGTGGATAAAATCACCGTCGGCAGCGGAACGGTCTCCACCCCGCAGGCAGAGAGAATGGGCATGGCAACGCTCAGCGAGCACTTGCCGAAGCATGACAGATCGTTTAACAGCGCCATGCGCTTCATACCGCTTCCGTTGACGGGTCGAATCATTGTTGTTTCCTCCTAAAATAGCTGCCGACGAGTGCCGCGGCCAGATTAATGAGCATGGTCAGCAGCATCAAGATGGCTGCGATGGCGAACACCAGTCCCGTATCGCTCGACTCCTTGGCGTAAAAATAAAGTGCCACGGTGAGCGTCGCACCCGCGTTGTGCAGCCCCTCCCAGAAGCCATAAAGCATGTGCGCAGAGCCTGCCGTAAAGAGCAGCGCCGCCGATTCGCCGAGAATGCGGCCAACCGACAGAATGCAGCCGGTCACAACGCCGTCCACGCAGCTTGGCAGCACCACCGTGCGAATGGTGCGCCATTTGCCCGCTCCAAGGCCGAAGGCACCCTCACGGTAGCTCTGCGGCACGGTTTTGAGACTCTCCTGCGTGGTGCGCATGATGGTCGGCAGGTTCATGATCGTAAGCGTCAGCGCACCGGCAAGAAGCGACGTGCCGTTTTTGCAGAAGATCAGCATACCGACCAGGCCGTAGATGATCGAGGGGATACCCGAAAGCGTTTCCGACGCATATTCGATGGCGGAGACAAGCTTTTTATTCGCGGCGTATTCGTTCAAATAGATCGCCGCGCCCACGCCGAGCGGCAGCACGATCAAAAGCGTTGCAATGACGATATAAAGCGTGCTCAGAATGTCCGGCAGGATGCCGACGCGGTTGGCAAGATAGCTTGGCGCGGTGGAGAGCATCTCCCATGTGATGTTTGGAATACCATTGCCCAATATATATCCAATCATAAACAGAACGAGCGCACAAGTCAATACTGCCGCGGCTCCCATGAGCGCATGCATCAGGATAATATAGGCCCTGCGGCGGGCCGAAGCACGGGCTTTGAGCATTCAGTCTCCCTCCTTGTTGCGCTTTAAAAAGAAATTCAACGCCGCATTGATGAGCATGATGAAAAGATACAGCACAAGCGCGATGGAAAAGAGCGCCTGACGCTGCAAGCCGGAGGAATAAGACATCTCGCTTGCAACGGCCGTGGTGAGAAATCGGACGCTTTCAAAAAGCGAGGGCATGTTCGGCGCGTTGCCCGAGACCATCATCACCGCCATCGCTTCGCCGATGGCGCGGCCGACGCCGAGCACGACCGCTGCGGCGATGCCGCTCTTCGCCGCCGGAACGGAGACGCGAAAATAGGTCTCGATCGGCGTTGCGCCCAGTGCGAGCGAGGCGTCCTCGTACTCCTTCGGCACCGCGTCGAGCGCGGTGACACTCACCTTGATGATCGACGGCAGGATCATCACCGCAAGCACGAGGATCGCCGCAAGCAGGCTCGCGCCATCTGGCAGATGAAAGGTCTTGCGAATGGCGGGCACCAGCACCAGCATGCCGACCAGGCCGTAAACCACCGACGGGATCCCCGCAAGCAGGCTCACCGCGCTGTTGAGCGCACGCTTCACGCCCTTGGGCGCGACCTTGGAAAGGTATACCGCCGTCAGAAAGCCGATGGGCACGCCGAGGACGATCGCACCCGCCGTGCCGTATACGCTCGTGAGAATGAAGGGCAGGATCCCGTAATGCGGCTGTGCCGCCGTGGACTCCCACACCTTCCCCGTCAGAAACGCGCCAAGGCCGATCTTCCGGATGGCAGGAATGCCGGAAATCACGAGATAGACCGTGATGAGCAGCACGCAGCCCACCGTGATGAGGCCGAGAATGAGAAACATACCGTGAATGACGGCTTCCCATATTTTTTTCTTCTGTGCCATAAGTCGTTTCCTCTTTACCCGGTCAGGGAGGCGGTTTTCACCGCCTCCCTTCAGATGGTTCGCTGTTAGTTTGCTGCGACTGCACCGGCATTGGCAATGATATCGGCAACCTCAGGGGAGATCGCGTAATCGAAGAAGGCCTGTGCCGCGGGGGAAAGTTCGGTGCCTTCCTTCGTCACAAGGACGAAGGAACGCTGCACAACATAGCTGCCGTCCTTGACCGTTGCCTCGCTTGCCTTCACGCCGCCGACGGTCAGCACCTTGACGCTCTCGCCCACTGCGGAGAGGGAGGCATAGCCGATGGCATTGGGGTTCTGGGACACGGTGTTGATGACGTCGCCCGTGGAAGTCAGCTCCTGACGGTAAGCACAGGCGTCCTTGGTGCCGGTGATGGACTCAAAGCCGTCGCGCGTACCGGAGCCTGCCTCGCGGCCAATAAGTACGATCTCGGCGTCATCGCCGCCGACGTCCTTCCAGTTGGTGATCTCGCCAGTGTAGATCTTGGCGATGGTATCCACGTCAAGGTCGGAAACGGGGTTCTCGGGACTCACGACAATGGCGATGCCGTCGTAGGCAAGCACGGTCTCCACAAGGCCGGAGGCCTTTTCATCGTCCTTGAGCGCACGGCTCGAAAGGCCGATGTCGCAGCGTCCCTCGGTAACGGCCTGAATGCCGCTGCCCGAACCGGTGGGGTTGTAGGTGAACTTCACGTCCTTGTTGGCGGCCATGAAGGACTCACCGAGGGAGTTGATGACTTTTTCCATCGAGGTCGAGCCGTCGGTCGAAACGGTGCCGGAGAGCGCCGCGGTGGTGCCGCCTTCCTCGCCCTTGTTGTCATCAGAGGCATTGTCCTTGCTGCCGCAGGCGGTCAGCAGACTCAGTGCCATGACAGCAGTCAGTGCAAGAGTAAAAAACTTTTTCATTTAAAATACTTCCTTTCGTTTTTTCATGGATCTTTCTCCTTGCTACAGTTGCCATCATAAAAGCGGGTTGTAAAATCAAAAAGTCTGCTTTTGTAAAATCACTGTAAAAGGGAAAAAAAGGACGTTTCCCAATAGAAAACGTCCTTTTTTGAGCAAATCTTTTCTCTTTACGTCCAATAGCTGAAATTCGTGATCTCATATTCTGCCGTGCGTTCGCCCGCGGCGTCGTAGGCCGAGAGCACAAAGCGGTCATACTCCCCGTCGCTGCGCGGCTTTTCGTCCAACCGATAGGTGCCGAGGAAATACCGCCGCCCGCCATCTTCGATCAGCTCGTCCACGGGGTAGACGCATCGTGTCTGATAAACATAATCCTGCATCTCCCCGTCCCACTTGTCCCGGCGCATCTGACAGATCTCCACGCGCGCAACGCTGCTGTCGTCGATGCGCCCGAACAATTCCAGCGTACCCTGTCCGCCGTGCGGCCACCGGCTGCACCCGCCAGCTTGAAAGGGTTCCCCGTCCGAACAGTCGAGCAAGGTGCCGTTTGCTTCCTGCCAGAGGAGGCCATGGCGATCGACTTCCGCACACAAAAGTGCATTCTCTCCCGCCATCAGGTAATACCGCCGCCCCGCCTGCGTGCCGCAGGACGCCACAACGTGCGTTTCCTCATAGATGCCGTGGAACTCTTCCAGCATGTGTACCGCCATCATCGGCGTAAGCTTGGCGTCTGCAAGGAAGAGGTACAGTACTGCCGCACAGAGCATCACCGCAGCGGCGCGCAGCGCGCGGTGCAGACGAGAGGGCTTCCGTTTGATTTTTTTCATGTCTGCACCACCCTCTCCGGCAGTGGGATCTCCACCTCAATGTGCTCGCCAAGGCGGTCATAGATGAGCGTTATATAAGTATCGTCCGGCGCAATGGGTACGTAATGCTCCGCAGTATGCACCCAGAGCGTGCCGCTACAGCCGCCACAGCTCGAATACCCATACTCGCTGCCTTCAAAAAACACCTCGCCGCGCTGATTCTCCAGCCGCAGCTCCTGCAGCAGCCGCTTGTAAACGACACCGCCCGGAATGCGGTCGTAGTCTCTCATCTGCACTACGGCAAGCTGCGCGCCCCGGATCTGATCATACGCTATGCCCGTAGAGACCCTGTCCACGCATACAATATCGTTTCCGATGGGAATTTGCACATTCAGTGTCTCGCTGCCCCACAGCTCGATCCAGTGAAATCTCTGTTCGCGCGCCCGGTAGCGGTCGCTGTCGGAAAAGCGCGGCGACTTGACCATCTCATTTGCGATCAGCACGCACAGCACCGCCGTTACCGTGACCATCAGATAGCGTGCGAGCACCAGCCACCAGCCGCGATAGCAGCGGCGCAGCGCCTTGCCTGTCTCCTCGGGATCTCCCATCAGCATCACCGCGCGTTCGCCGGCCTCGTCTTCCCCGTAACCGAGCGCCGTCAGCGCCTCGGCATGGTCCTCGATGTGTCCGGAAAGTTCAGCACGCAGATCGCGTGCCTCGCCGCTCGTCAGCCGTCCGACCTGCGCGAGCACGCGGTCACAATACTCGTTTCTATCCATAGCCTCACCCTTTTACGCAAAGTGCAGCACGGCGTTCACCGCTCCGGAATACTCCCGCCAAGACGCTTCCTCTTCCGTGAGCACCGCGCGCCCGGCGCGCGTGAGGTGATAGTATTTGCGCACGCGGCCTGTAGGCGCAGTCTTTTCATAGGCCTCCACATAGCCCTCACGCTCCATGCCGTGCAGCACGGGATAGAGCGTCCCCTCCTTCATTTCGAACACATTGCTGGAACGGCGCGCCAGCTCCAGAATGATCTGATAGCCGTACATATCCTCGCCCGCGAGCATCTTGAGCAGCAGAAGCTGCGTGTGGTCAATGCTCTTTTTCTTCATCTCGCACCTCCCGTAATACATAGAGTTTCTATGCTTGTAGTATACATAGAATATCGAGGTATGTCAATCCCAATTGTAAACACTTGTTCATTTTCTTAACAAACCCTGAACTTTACCTCTTGCACATTCGCGGCCTATAATTAAAATAATAACTTGCAAATCGGCGGGACTCTTTCACCGCCCCATCGCATCGACATGAAAAGAGGGGTTCCCAATGAAAACATATCAGGCTGGCATCGACGTAGGCTCCACCACGGTGAAGCTCGTTGTTCTGGACGAAAACGAAAACATGATCTTCGGGCAGTATCAGCGCCATCTTTCCCACACGCAGCGCGCGCTGTCCGACCTGCTCAAGCAGGCGCACAAGGTACTCGGTGAATGCGCGCTCTCTCTGCGCGCCACGGGTTCCGGTGCGATCAACCTCGCCAAGGCGCTCGGCGTGCCCTTCGTGCAGGAGGTCGTGGCCGTAGCGCAAGCGCTGGAGCACGCCGCGCCGCAGGTAGACGTTGCCATTGAGCTCGGCGGTGAGGACGCCAAGATCATTTACTTCAAAGGCGGGCTGGAAGAGCGCATGAACGGTGTCTGCGCCGGCGGCACCGGCTCGTTCATCGACCAGATGGCTGCTCTTTTGCAGACCGACGCCTCGGGGCTTGACCGCGAGGCCGCGCACTATCAGCAGATCTATCCCATCGCCGCGCGCTGCGGCGTATTCGCCAAGACGGACATTCAGCCCCTCATCAACGAGGGCGCGACGAAAGCCGACCTCGCCGCCTCGATCTTTCAGGCGGTCGTCAACCAGACGATCTCGGGTCTTGCCTGCGGCAAGCCGATCCGCGGTCACGTTGCATTCTTGGGCGGGCCGCTGCACTTCCTTCCCCAGCTCAAGGCCGCGTTCATCCGCACGCTGAAGCTGACGGACGAAACGACCATCGACCCCAAAAATTCCCATCTCTTTGCTGCCACGGGCGCGGCCATCGACGAAACGCCCGCCGAGGCGCAGCCGCTCAGCATGCTCATCAGGCGGCTTGACAGCGGCGTGCAGATGGACTTTGAACTAAAGCGCCTGCCGGCGCTCTTTGCAGACGAAGCTGATTTGGAAGCCTTCCGCGCGCGCCACCACACGGCAGTTGTGCCGCGCGGCGACCTCGCCGCCTACGAGGGCGACTGCTTCCTCGGCTTCGACGCAGGCTCGACCACGACGAAGCTCGCGCTCGTCGGCACGCAGGGCGAGCTGCTCTATTCGTTCTACGCGAACAATCAGGGCAATCCCATCAAGACTGCCATGCAGGCGGTACATACGCTGCGCGAGGCGATGCCCGTGGGCGCGCGCATCGCGCGCTCCTGCTCCACCGGCTACGGAGAAACGCTGCTCAAGTCCGCCTTCTCGCTTGATGAGGGCGAAGTAGAGACCATCGCCCACTGCACCGCCGCGTCGTTTTTCGATCCAAAGGTCGACTGCGTGCTCGACATCGGCGGGCAGGACATGAAGTGCATCAAGCTCAAGGACGGCGCGGTGGACACGGTGCTCTTAAACGAGGCCTGCTCGTCCGGCTGCGGCTCGTTCCTTGAAAACTTTGCCAACTCCCTTGGCATGACGGCGCAGGAGTTCGCGCACGAGGCGCTCTTTGCCAAGGCTCCTGTGGATCTCGGCACGCGCTGCACCGTATTTATGAACTCCAACGTCAAGCAGGCGCAGAAAGAGGGTGCGAGCGTATCCGACATCTCTGCCGGTCTCGCCTACTCCGTCATCAAAAACGCGCTCTACAAGGTCATCAAGCTTTCCGACGCGAGCGAGCTTGGCTCGCACGTCGTCGTGCAGGGCGGCACGTTCTTCAATGAGGCCGTGCTGCGCGCGTTTGAGCGCATCTCCGGCGCGCAGGTGACCTGCCCCGACATTGCGGGCATCATGGGCGCCTTCGGCGCGGCGCTGCTCGCGCGCGAGCGCTATCACGGGCAGAAGAGCACGATGCTGCCGCTTGAAGAGATCGAGCAGCTCACCTACAAGACCTCTGCCGCGCGCTGCCAGGGCTGCCAGAACCACTGCATGCTCACGGTCAGCATCTTCCCCGGCGGGCGGCGTCATGTGAGCGGCAACCGCTGCGAAAAGGCGCTGCGCGGTGAAAGCGCCGCCAAGAGCGGTGAAAATCTCTTTGCCTACAAGCGCGAGCGTATGTTTGCCTATCCCCCGCTCGAGAAGGAAAACGCGCCGCGCGGAGAGATCGGCATTCCGCGCGTGCTGAACATGTATGAAAACTATCCCTACTGGGCGACGTTCTTCCGCGACCTGGGCTTCCGCGTCATTCTCTCCCCGTTCTCCACGCGCGCGATCTACGAGCTGGGCATGGAGAGCATCCCGTCGGAGTCGGAGTGCTATCCCGCCAAGCTCGCGCACGGCCACGCCCAGTGGCTCATCGACCGGGGCGTAAAGACCATCTTCCACCCCTGTGTGTTCTATGAGCATCAGGAGGTCCCCGGTGCGCAGAACCACTACAACTGCCCCATCGTTGCCTCCTATCCCGAGAACATCAAGAATAACGTTGAGGGCGTGACCGACGGCTCCGTGCGCTATCTCCACCCTTTCCTTGCCTTTACGAATGAGAAGGTCGCAGCCGACCGTCTCGTGCAATTCTGCAAGGAAACGTGGAACATCCCCGAGCGGGAAACGCGCCGCGCCGCGCACCTTGCGTGGGAAGAGCAGCAAAAGGCAAAGGCCGATGTCCGCGCCGCGGGCGCAAAGGCGCTCGCCGACATGGAGAAAAACGGCGGCAGCGGCATCGTTCTTGCAGGCCGCCCCTACCACGTTGACCCTGAGATCAACCACGGCATTCCCGAGCTCATCGCGGCCTACGGCCTCACGGTGCTGACGGAGGACTGCCTGCCCATCGACTTTACCCCCAAGCGCCCCGTGCGCGTGAACGACCAGTGGGTCTACCACTCGCGGCTCTACACGGCGGCGGAATTTGTCTGCGGGCGCGACGATCTTGAGCTCATTCAGCTCAACTCCTTCGGCTGCGGACTCGACGCCGTCACGACCGACGAGGTCTGCGAGCTTTTGGAGCAGGGCGGCAAGCTCTACACCTGCCTCAAGATCGACGAGGTCAACAACCTCGGTGCGGTGCGCATCCGCATTCGTTCGCTGCTTGCCGCCGTCGCCATGCGGCGTGAGCGCGGCATTCATTCGACTGCGCACGTCAAGCCCTATGAGCGCGTGTACTACACCAAGGAGATGCAGCGCGAGCGCTATACCATTCTCGCGCCCCAGATGAGCCCCATTCATTTCGATCTTCTGGAGCCCATCTTCCGTCACTACGGCTACAATTTCGAAGTGCTGCAAAACGACAACCGCAACGCCATCGACGTCGGCCTCAAATACGTCAACAACGATGCCTGCTTCCCCTCGATCACAGCGGTCGGTCAGCTGATGGAGGCTGTGACCTCCGGCCGCTACGATACCGACCATCTCGCTCTCATCATGTCGCAGACCGGCGGCTGCTGCCGCGCGAGCAACTACATCGCCTTCATCCGCCGCGCACTCAAGAAGGCAGGTCTCGAGCATATCCCCGTCATCTCGCTCAACGCCAATGGCATGGAAACGAACGAGGGCTTCCGCATCTCCCCCGCGCTGCTGCTCACGGCGGCGCGCGGCATCGTGCTCGGCGATGTGCTGATGCGCTGTTTGTACCGCGTGCGCCCCTACGAGCTTGAAAAGGGCAGCGCAAATGCGCTGCACCACAAGTGGCGCGACATCTGCATCGAGTCCCTCACGAGCGCGCACCCGAAGTACAGCTACGCGCAGCTCTGCCGCGGCATCGTGGAAGATTTTGACGCCTTCCCCATCGACGAGACGCTGAGAAAGCCGCGCGTCGGCGTTGTCGGCGAGATCCTCGTCAAATACATGCCCCTTGCCAACAACCACGTTGTCGACCTTTTGGAGCGCGAGGGCGCAGAGGCGGTCGTTCCCGATCTTCTCGATTTCTTTGCCGCCACCATCTATGAGCAGGACTTCAAGCACACCCACCTTGGAAAGGGGTGGACTGCTTCGGCCAGTGCCAAGCTCGGCATTCCGGCACTTCAGCGCATGCGCCGGCCTGCCATTGAGGCGCTCAAAGCCAGCAAGCGCTTTACCCCGCCCATGGCCATCGGTCATGTCGCCGAGCTTGCCAAGCCCTTCCTCTCGATCGGCAATCAGTACGGTGAGGGTTGGTTCCTCGCCGGCGAAATGGCAGAGCTCATCACCTCCGGCACGCCGAACATCGTGTGCATTCAGCCCTTTGCGTGCTTGCCGAATCATGTCGTCGGCAAGGGCGTCATCAAGGCGCTGCGCGCGGCCTATCCTGGCGCGAACATCGTCGCCGTGGACTACGACCCCGGCGCGAGCGAGGTCAACCAGCTCAACCGCATCAAGCTGATGCTCACCGCGGCGCAGCGTGCGCTGCACACACAGCAGCCAAGTGCGCCGAAAGAACCGCCGCAGCATCCCTCGTCCCCGTCCATCAGCCTGCCGCATCCCAAGGTCGCCATGCTGTGAGCGCAGAAAACGGGTGAAATTGAAAAATAGGCTTGCTTTTCGCGTCTTTCTATGGTACTATGAGTACCTGTGAATATAGCGTGATCTCACGTTCAACAACTTGGAGGTTTTCACCATGACTTTACTCGTTACGATTCTTCAGCTTCTCTGCGGTCTCATTGTTATCGGCATCGTTCTTTTCCAGAGCGGCAAGTCCGCCGGTTTAAGCGGTGCGATCGGCGGCGTGGCCGATTCTTTCATGGCCAAGAACAAGGCCAAGAGCACTGATGCCCGTCTTGCGCGCGCCACCAAGTGGGTCGGTGCTGCGTTCATCGTCCTGACGCTCGTGCTCAACATGCTGTAAGAGCAAACAAATCCAATGAAAAAGGGTGTGGAAAGCAATGCTTTCCACACCCTTTTTTCTATTGTTGCCAAGGCTCTCCCGCACACCTGATCGCCTCATTTGACGCTTCAAAGATGATAAAAAGCCCTTTTGTATGGCTTCGCGATCTGCCATACAAAAGGGCTTTTTACTTACGGTTCGTGACCTGCAAGCAGAGCCTGCCGATCCAGTCGGTCGATTAGACCAGCTCGATCATAGCGGTCTCGGCAGCATCGCCGCGGCGAACGCCGGTGCGAACGATGCGGGTATAACCGCCGTTGCGCTCAGCATAGCCGGGAGCGATCTCCTTGAACAGCTTCTTGCAGACATCCTCGCGGGTGATGAAGCTCATCGCCTGGCGGTAAGCTGCCAGATCGCCCTTCTTGCCGAGGGTGATCATCTTCTCAGCCATGGGCTTGATTTCCTTGGCGCGGGTGACCGTGGTCTCCATCTTGCCGTTATCCAGGAAATCGGTGACCTGCTGACGGAGCATCGCCATACGCTGATCGGTAGTCTTACCGAGCTTACGAGTTCCGGGCATATTGGTTTCCTCCTTGTAAGGATAAGTTGTCGGCCGTCGTTCTACGCGTGGGCGTAGGTGCCGGTCATTAGTTGTTGTCTTCGCTGGCCAGGGACAGGCCCATCATCGCCAGCTTGTTGATGACCTCTTCAAGACTCTTGCGGCCGAGGTTTCTCACCTTCATCATATCGTCCTCAGTCTTGGAGATCAGATCCTCGACCGTGTTGATATTGGCACGCTTGAGGCAGTTGAAGCTGCGCACGCTGAGATCGAGCTCTTCGATCGTCAGCTCGAGCACCTTGTCGCGCTGTGCCTCAGCCTTTTCCACCACGGTGGACTTGCTGCCCATCGCGTCGGAAAGGTCGGTGAAGAGCGAGAAGTGGTCGCAGAGGATCTTGGCGCCGAGAGAAACGGCGTCGCGCGGACTGATGGTGCCATCAGTCCAGACCTCGAGCGTCAGCTTGTCGAAGTCGGTCATGTTGCCCACGCGGGTGTTTTCCACGGTGTAGTTGACCTTGTACACGGGCGTGTAGATCGAGTCAACGGGAATGACGCCGATGGCCGTCTGGGCCGTCTTGTTGCGGTCGGCGGACACATAGCCGCGGCCGTGGGAAAGCGTCAGCTCCATGTTGAGCGTCGCACCGGCATCAAGCGTTGCGATGTGCAGCTCGGGGTTGAGCACCTCGACCTCGCTGTCGCACTTGATGTCACCAGCCGTGACCTCGCACGGACCCACTGCCTCAATGTAGACGGTCTTGATGCCGTCGGCATTGTGCAGGCGGGTGATGAGGCTCTTGACGTTGAGCACGATCTCCGTCACATCCTCCTTCACACCGGGGATGGTGGTAAACTCGTGCTGCACGCCGGCGATCTTGATAGAGGTCGCCGCGGTGCCGGGCAGGGACGAGAGCATAATGCGGCGAAGCGCATTGCCGAGCGTGATGCCGTACCCGCGCTCAAGGGGCTCCACGGTAAATTTGCCGTAGGTGCCGTTCGCAGGGTCCTCCGCGCACTCGATCTTGGGCTTTTCGATTTCAATCATGCAGTTACCCTCCATTTCCATTCTGTGGTCTCAAAGTCCACACCAAAATTCTGCGTGTGTCTGTTGAGGGCTCGCCGCCGATTACTTGGAGTACAACTCAACGATGAGGTGCTCCTCAACGGGAACATCAATTTCTTCGCGGACGGGAAGACGAACCACGGTGCCCTTGAGGCTGTTCTTATCGCGCTCCATCCAGGTGGGGACCAGGAACACGGGAGCGTCCTGACCCATCAGACGCTTGAAGACCTCGGAGGAGCGGCTGCTCTCCGCGACTTCGATCACATCGCCGGCCTTGACGAGGTAGGAAGGAATGTTGACCTTCTTGCCGTTGACGGTGAAGTGAGCATGGCTGACGAGCTGACGCGCCTGACGGCGGGTCATCGCAAAGCCCATGCGGTAAACAACGTTATCCAGACGGCGCTCGACCGTGATGAGCAGGTTGTCACCGGTCTTGCCGGGAGCGGCAGCGGCGGCCTCATAGTAGCCGCGGAACTGCTTCTCGAGGATACCATAGATGAACTTGACCTTCTGCTTTTCCGTGAGCTGAAGGCTGTATTCACTCTTCTTCTTTCTCATCTGGCTGCCGGGGTTGCGGTTGGTGTTCTTCTTCGCATAGCCCATCACAGCAGGAGAAATGCCCAAAGCCTTGCAGCGCTTGGCGATCGGCTGCATATTCTTTGCCATAGTGCTTTTTACCTCCTCTTTCGATTAGACGCGACGGCGCTTCGGGGGACGGCAGCCGTTGTGCGGGATGGGCGTGACGTCCTTGATCATCGTGACCTCCAGGCCGACAGCCTGCAGGGCGCGGATCGCAGCTTCACGACCCTGGCCGGGGCCCTTAACAAAGACCTCGACCGTCTTGAGGCCATGCTCCATCGCAGCGGTAGCGGCCGTCTCAGCGGCGCTCTGTGCAGCGAACGGAGTGGACTTCTTGCTGCCGCGGAAGCCGAGACCGCCAGAGGAAGCCCAGGAAAGGGCGTTGCCCTGTGCATCGGTCACCGTGACCATGGTGTTGTTAAAGGAGGAACGAATATGAACCTGACCACGTTCGACGTTCTTCTTTTCGCGGCGACGGCGGATAACCTTCTTACCGGTTTTAGCATTATTTGCTGCCATATTCTATTCTCCCTCCTTACTTCTTCTTGTTCGCAATGGTTTTCTTGGGGCCCTTGCGGGTACGAGCGTTGGTCTTGCTGCGCTGACCGCGAACGGGCAGGCCGCGGCGATGACGGGTGCCGCGATAGCAGCCGATCTCGCTCAGACGCTTGATATCGAGTGCGGTCTGACGGCGCAGGTCGCCTTCCACAATGTAGCTGTGGTCGATGGCCTCACGAAGCTTGGCTTCGTCTGCATCGGTCAGATCCTTCACGCGGGTGTCGGGGTTCACGCCTGTCTGTGCCAGGATCTCCTGAGCACTCTTTCTGCCAATACCATAGATATAAGTCAAACCGATTTCGATTCGCTTATCCTTGGGCAGGTCAATACCGGCAATACGTG
>OLSD01000493.1_pt1 | contig 39849 bp, 35 predicted proteins | sample 1672211 | NCBI WGS metagenome assembly OLSD01 (sample SAMEA3136659, study PRJEB25190) | human gut metagenome | reverse complement strand
CTGATGAACCACCAAACTTTTAACAAGAAATCTTATGGATTCCTCTTATATTTTATTTTCAGGGACTCCTAACCCCTCTTCTTTCTGCATTCATACCTTATTAAATAGAGTTATTGTCAATTCTGCTGCAAAACTACAATCCGGTGGCGAAAAAAAACTGACATAGGGAGAAGAAAAGATAAAGAGGGAAGATTAAATTGCAGATGAAATACAATATGCATACTGCCTGGAAAGGAATGTGACCACGATTCTGACAACTCCATCATTTTTACTTTCGAAACCGCCGTTTCGAAAAACAAGAAGTACACAAACAAATAAAAAAACTTAAATTAGCAAATAAACAAGCTGATATTCAGGTATTTTTGTTACCCTTGCATTCGAAACCGCCATTTTCGAAACAGCAGTTTCGAAAAATAAGATCAAAAAGAAACTGTAAAATTATAGAAATATGAAGTTCTTTGGAAGACTTAAAAAGATTCGCTACATAAACAAAAAATGCAGACGCATTTCTGTATGTAAACTTACCGCACAACAGGGGGATGACGAGCGCACAACAGCTGATGGACGAGCGCACAACAGCTGATATGCAAGCGCACAACAGCTGTTGTACGGTTCATGATAGTAACTTTTCCAACGACATATACTATCTCTTCCAACAACTTATCCTATATCTTCCAACAACTTATGCCGGTACTTTCAGCACCTCTTCCTATATCCATCGACGCCCCAATCCACTATCGAGAACAGACGGAGGCACATCTATATAGAACAGCAAAGGCTTAAGAATGAGCATGAATGACCCCACACTTTCTGTTAATCTTTACTATATTCCAGCGGGAAAACTTGCAGGATAATGGGAATATAAGTACCTTTGCATACGAATTTCTGAAACGATTGTCTTTCAAAGACATAAAATTAAGAGAGAAACTTTTTTTTAGGATAATATAGAGATTACAAAAACAAATGAAAAAAGGACTTTTTGCACTCGCTTTGGGTACATTCACCCTGGGCATGACTGAGTTTATCATCGAGGGTATCATTACCGATGTTGCCCACAACATGAACGTATCCATTCCAGAGGCAGGCCACCTCATCTCCATCTATGCGCTGGGCGTCTGTGCTGGAGCCTTCTCACTGATACTCATGCACAAGTATCGCCCAAAGAAGATATTGATGTTCCTGGCTTCCATCATCACCATCGGAGCCATCATCGCATCCGTAGCCCCAACTTACTGGCTGTTGCTCTGCGCCCGATTCATTCAGGGTCTGCCTCATGGTGCCTACTTCGGAACGGCTACCATCGTGGCTGTGAAGATGGCAAAGGAGGGAAAGGGAACCAAGGCGGTGGCAATGATGTGTGCTGGAATGCCGGTAGCCAATCTGGTGGGCGTACCTATCGGCACCTTCCTGAGTCATGCGTTCAGCTGGCGAGTACCATTTGTCAGTTGCATATTGCTCGGTATCATGACGATGTATATGATTCACAGATGGGTTCCGGACGTGGCAGCGTTGCCGAATAAGGGAATGAAAGCACAGTTCCACTTCCTCCGCAGCTTGGCTCCCTGGCTCATCATCGCAGCCACCTTCCTGGGCAATGGCGGCATTCTCTGCTGGTTCAGCTACATCTCTCCTCTGCTTCAGATGGAGGGCGGATTCAGCGCAGCCAGTATCTCTTTGCTGATGATTCTTGCCGGCGGTGGAATGGTAGTTGGTAACCAGGTGAGTGCGTTGCTTGCCGACCGTTTCAAGCCGGGGCGCTTCACCTGTTATCTCCAGTTTCTGGCGGCAGCATCGTTATTGCTCACCTTCTTCCTCGCTCCTTTCGGCTGGATATCAGTAGCGTTGATGTTCGTCTGCTGCGTCTGTCTTTTCGGCATCGGTTCGCCAGAGCAGTTCCTCATTGTGAAGCACGCCAAAGGTGGCGAAATGCTGGGTGGATGCTGCATTCAGGGTGCCTTCAACCTGGGCAATGCCGTGGGCGCTTTCTTAGGTGGAATACCTGTTGCTATGGGATTGGGCTATAACTATCCAGCCCTCATCGGAGTGCCGATGGCATTGGCTGGAGCTATCTGTTTGCTGGTTTTTCATAAGAAATATGAATAAAATATGCGATAATCCGAAATAAAAGTGTATCTTTGCAGAAGATAAGCTGCACTCGGCAATTTGAAAGCAAGCTTTCATTGCGCTCGTTTGCATTATCTTTGCTAAGTAATTGCAATATAAACAAAAAACATGATGAAACTTAACAAGACATTCTTAACACTCGGTCTGGCAGCTGCCCTGCTGCAGATGCCAGCCTCATCGTTCGCCCAAAATGCGGGCGGCAGTCGTCAGAATCCACTCTTGCAAAAGAGCAGTCTCCCATTCGGAGCTCCAGATTTCAGCAAGATTCAGGAGAGTGATTATCTTCCTGCTTTCGAAGCAGCCATCAAGGATCAGCGTGCCAACATCCAGAAGATTGTAAGCAACAAGAAGAAGCCTACCTTCCAGAACACCATCCTCGCTTATGAGAACAGCGGTATGTTGCTGGATCGTGTTTCCAACGTATTCTTCGGCCTTACCAGTGCCCACAAGACTCCAGGCATTGCAGAAACCCAGAAGAAGGTAATGCCTCTGCTCACCAATCTGGAAAACGAGATTTCATTCAACCAGAAACTCTTCGAGCGCATCAAATATGTTTATGACAACGAATACAAGAAGCTCAAGGGTGAGGACAAGCGACTCACCGAGGTCATCTATAAGGGTTTCGTCCGTTCAGGAGCCCTGCTTTCTCCAGAGAAGATGGAGCGCATGAAGCAGATCAACTCACGCATCTCTGAACTCCAGGAGCAGTTTGGCAATCTTCTTCCTGCAGCCACCAACAATGCCGTGGTTTGGGTAAACAGCAAGGAAGAACTCGCAGGCCTGAGCGATGCAGACATCGCACAATGCAAGAAGGATGCAGAGAGCCGTGGAGGCAAGGCACCTTACTGCATCGTCATCGTGAACACCACCCAGCAGGCTATCCTCACCAATCTCCAGAACCGTGAGCTCCGCCGCAAGGTTTATATGGCAAGCATCCACCGTGCTGACGGAACCAATCCTGAGTTCAACACCTTCCCTATCGTAACCGAGATTGCCAAGTTGCGTGCCGAGAAGGGACAGCTGATGGGTTACAACAACTACGCCGAGTACTCATTGGAGAAGACAATGGCTAAGAACACCAAGAATGTAAACGCATTCCTGCAGCAGCTAATCAAGGAATATGCGCCAAAGGCTGATGCTGAAACCCGCGACATTGAGGCTTATGCTCAGAAGACTGAGGGCAAGGACTTCAAGTTGCAGCCATACGACCGCTTCTACTATTCTGCAAAGATGAAGAAGGAGATGCTCAACATCTCTGACAATGAGATCAAGCCATACTTCAACATCGACAGCGTGCAGGTGAACGGTGTGTTCTATGCAGCTCATCGCGTATACGGCTTGAACTTCAAGCAGCGCAAGGACATTCCTACCTATCACCCAGACATGAAGGTGTTCGAGGTAAGCGACAAGAACGGCAAGCCTATCGCCCTCTTCTACAGCGACTACTTCCGTCGCCCTACCAAGCGTGGCGGTGCATGGATGAGTGCCTTTGCCAAGCAGAGCGACAAGTGGGGACAGTTGCCTATTATATATAATGTATGCAACAACGCCAAGGCACCGGAGGGTCAGCCTACCCTGATTACATGGGATGAGGTTTGCACCCTTTTCCATGAGTTCGGTCACGCACTCCATGGAATGTTGTCAAAGTGCGGTTACAATACGCTTTCAGGAACAGCCGTGGCTCGCGACTTTGTGGAAATGCCATCCCAGTTTAATGAGTCATTCGCCAGCATTCCAGAAATCTTCGACCACTACGCCCGTCACACCCAGACCGGAGCAGCCATGCCAGCCGACCTGAAGGAGCGCATGCTGAAGAGCATCAACTTCCAGCCAGCCTATGCCCTGGGTGAGAATCTGGCAGCCACCTGCCTCGACCTGGCTTGGCACGAGTTGACACCAGACGAGATTCCTTCACCATATATGGCAGGCGCCTTCGAGAAGGAAGCCCTGAACAATGTAGGTCTGCTCAATTCTCAGATTCCTCCTCGCTACTCTACCACCTATTTCAACCATGTATGGGGCGGTGGTTATGCAGCAGGTTACTACAGCTATCTCTGGACAGAGGTGCTTGCCGTAAATGTGGCAGATTACTTTGCCAAGCATGGTGCCTTGGATCCAGCCGTTGGTCAGGCATTCCGCGATAAGGTTCTGAGCCGTGGCAACACCAAGGACCAGATGGAAATGTTCACCGACTTCACCGGCATGAAGCAGCCAGATGCTTCCGGCTTGTTGAAGGCAAGAGGAATGTAAGACAAGAAAATCATATAAGAAAAAAGCGTCTCCCTGAGAAATCAGGAGGACGCTTTTTCTTTTATAAGACTTTATCAACTATTTTACCGCCTTAGGAGTCCAGTTCTTCAAGAAGCGGAGAACCTTCTTCTCATCATAGCCTTTACCTTCTTCCAGGAAGCTGGAGTCCTGGATATGGAGAACAGTTCCCTTCTCATCCAAAACCACAAAGACTGGGAAACCGAAACGGGCAGGATTGTTCAGGCGCTTCATCAATGACTCTGCCTTCTTTACAGCCTCAGCACCCGCAGCTTTGCGAGGATTGTAATTCACGTGGATGTACTCGAAGCTGTCATTCACCGCCTTGTTTACCGCCGTATCCTTCTCTACGAAATCGGCAAACTTCAAGCACCAAGGGCACCAGTTGCCACCCACCTGACAAATCACGAACTTGCCTTCAGCCTTCGCCTTGACCAAAGCCTCATCAATCTGAGTCATCGGATCAATGCTCTCATTATACACTTTCTTCAATGCTCCCTGAGCATGCGCCATCACAACAACCATGGTCATCATGAAGGCAAGAGTTACGAGTCTTCTCATACGAAATACTAATTATTGTTTCTCTAAATTATTGTTTCTCTATTATTGTTCTAATTCATCCTTTCGTTTTATCTCTTTAAAAGAGGCAACACCCCAGGAAGGAATCAACCCATGTCAAACGGAGTCAACACATTCCTGAGCTTTTCGAAATCAGCCTTCGTGATGCGCCTGCCCCGAAGACTGCGCACCTGCGGGAAATCAGCGAAATAAGACTCCTGCGTAGTGTACCAGTTATGCGAACTCAACTCACTAACCGTCAACAGCTGGCGTTCCAGACTGCGGGCGAACCTGGGACTTACCCTAGAAAGGAAATGCTTGCCATCCTTCAGTTCTACAGCCAGAATCAGATAGGTCTGAGGTCCTGCTGCCTTCTTCCTAGCCACCACATTCTCGCTCACCTTCCAGCCTTTGGTAGAAGTCATCACCCGAATATCCCAACCGTATTTACGATTCAGACTGTCCATCATGCCCCGGAACACGACACCATGAGGAGCCGTATCCTTCAGTCCCGTATAACCGATGATATAATGTATCATCTCGTGCAGAAGCACACTCTTTGCCTGCTTGTCGGTCATATCATAATAGGTAGACATGGAGAGTTTGAAATCGTAAAGCTTGGTACGTCCCCATCGGGAAGAACGCTTGAAGGCAAGTTGTCCCAACCGGGTCTTGGCACGAGTCAGTCCCAGCTCCGGCAACGGCAGTTTACCCCCGAAATATTCCTGGTCAAAACGTTTGAACCACTCCTCCATCCAGTCTATAGTTACTATCATATCTGTATATTTATCGTATATTTATTCAGACGAATCGTCTACATATTACAAAACGAGTGCAAAGATACATTTTTTTCCGGAAAAACATTCATATTTATTAGAAAATGAGTAACTTTGCAGCCAAATTTTAAAACGAGAAATGAATAAAACAGCACAGCACATCATTGACATACAGAATGTGTCTAAAAGATTTGGCGAGAAAGTAGCCCTCAACGACATCAACCTCTTTGTGAGAAAGGGCGAATTCGTGACCATTCTCGGTCCTTCGGGATGCGGAAAAACTACTCTCCTGAGACTTCTGGCTGGATTCGAGACAGCCACAGAGGGCGTCATCACCATAGCAGGGAATGATATTACCAACCTGCCACCCTACAAACGCAACGTAAACACGGTGTTCCAGAAATACGCCCTGTTTCCTCACCTCAATGTATTTGACAACATCGCTTTCGGCTTGAAACTCAAGAACACGCCGAAGGACCAGATCATGCCTAAGGTGAAGCGTGCCTTGAAGATGGTGAACATGAGCGATTACGAATACCGCGACGTCAACTCGCTTTCGGGTGGACAGCAGCAGCGCATTGCTATCGCCCGTGCCATCGTGAACGAGCCGGAAGTACTCCTGCTCGATGAACCACTTGCAGCACTTGACCTGAAGATGCGCAAGGACATGCAGCTGGAACTGAAGGAAATGCACGAGCGACTGGGCATTACCTTTATCTACGTAACCCACGACCAGGAAGAAGCCCTGACCCTGAGCGACACCATCGTGGTGATGAGCGAGGGAGAGATTCAGCAGATAGGAACCCCTACCGATATCTACAACGAGCCAGCCAACTCTTTTGTGGCAGACTTCATCGGCGAGAGCAACATCTTCTGCGGAACGATGGTCCACGACTGTCTGGTCAAGGTGGCAGGAGCAGAGATTCCTTGTGTGGACAAGGGATTCGGCTGCAACCAGGAAGTGGATGTAGTGATCAGACCGGAAGACATCGAAGTTTCTACCGATACGGAGCACGCCCAGTTTGTAGGCAAGATAACCTCATCCATCTTCAAGGGCGTGCACTACGAGATGCTTGCCGAGAGCGACAAGGGCTGCGAGTTCCTGATTCAGAACTACAAGCATTTCGAGGTGGGACAGACCATCGGCATGAGCGTGATTCCCGACAACATCCACATCATGAAGAAGGAGCGCACCACGAACACCTTCCAGGCGAAGGTGAACGGCGACGGAACCATCGAGTTCCTGGGCTGCGAATACCAGATAGAGATTCCGGAAGAGAAGAAGAGCCAGATTCATACCGATGAAGAAGGCAAGGAAGTGATCAACGTAAATGTAGATTTCGGAAAGATTGAGCTTTTCGACAACGAGAGCGAAGGAACCTTTACCGGTGACATCTGCTTCATTCTCTATAAGGGCGACCATTATCACCTGACCGTAGACACCGACTGGGGCGAGAAGCTCTATGTAGACACTCAGGATGTCTGGGACCTTGGCGACCATGTGGCAATCACCATTCCAAGAGAAAGCATTTCGTTTGAATAAAAATTATAAATTATTAATTATCAATTATAAATTGAACATTATCAAGTTTATATCCTCTCGACAAAGCTGGTCTATTCCATACGCCATCTTTGCGGCAATATTCGTGGTGCTGCCGTTGATTCTCATCGTAGTGTTCGCATTTACCGATGAGAACGGGAGTTTGACGCTCTACAATTTCCAGAAATTCCTGGCGCACCCGGAAGCCATCAATACCTTCGTGTATTCTATCGGCATTGCCTTTCTCAACACCCTGCTCTGCATTCTGTTGGGTTATCCGGCTGCCTATATTCTGACCCAGACCAAGATGAAATACGCCAACACCATCGTGATGCTCTTCATCCTGCCGATGTGGGTGAACATCCTGGTGCGCACACTTGCCACCGTGGCACTCTTCGATTTCGCCGACCTCCCGTTGGGCGAAGGCGCCCTGTTGTTTGGTATGGTCTACAACTTCATCCCATTCATGATTTATCCTATCTATAATACGCTGCAGAAGATGGACCGCAGCTATATAGAGGCAGCCGAAGACCTGGGCGCATCGCCCTGGCAACAGTTCATCAAAGTCATCCTTCCCCTCTCCATGCCGGGCGTGGCTAGTGGCATTCTGATGGTTTTCATGCCCACCATCTCCACCTTCGCCATTTCGGAACTGCTGACGATGAACAACATCAAGCTCTTCGGAACAACCATCCAGGAGAACATCAACAATTCAATGTGGAACTATGGTGCAGCCCTCTCGCTCATCATGCTCTTCCTCATCGGCGCATCAACATTGATTGCCGGTGACGGCAGCAAGCAGGAAGGAGGTATCAGATGATGCAAACAATATTCAGCAAGGAAATGATGAAAACAATATTCAGCAGGGAAATGATGAAGAAAGTATTCTGCCAGGGCTATCTGTGGCTGCTCCTGCTGCTGCTCTATTCCCCTATTCTCATCATCGTCATATTCTCGTTTACCGAGGCAAGGGTGATGGGCAACTGGACCGGCTTCTCCCTGCAGCTCTACAAGAATCTCTTCGTAGAGGGAACCCACCATTCGTTGACAGCGGCACTCGTCAATACGATTAGCATCGCGCTGATTACCGCCACCGTTTCGACCCTCTTCGGAACCCTCACCGCCATTGGAATCTATAATCTGCGTAACCGTTATGCGAGAAACGCCATCCAGTTTGTGAACAACATTCCGATATTGAACGGCGACATCATCATCGGTATTTCGCTCTTCCTGCTCTTCATCACGCTGGGCATTCCGCAGGGCTACACCACGGTGGTCATCGCCCACATCACCTTCTGTATGCCCTACGTCATTCTGAGCGTAATGCCTAGATTGAAGCAGATGAACCCGAACCTCTATGAGGCGGCACTCGACCTGGGAGCTTCACCGATGCAGGCTTTGCGCAAGGTGATTATTCCGGAAATATTGCCGGGAATGATTTCGGGCTTCATGCTCGCCATCACCATGAGTATCGACGATTTCGCCGTGACCATCTTCACCATCGGCAACGAAGGTCTGGAGACGCTCTCCACCTTTATCTATGCAGATGCGAGAAAGGGAGGACTGACGCCGGAACTCCGTCCGCTGAGTACGATTATCTTCGTGCTGGTGCTCGTGATGCTGATTATCATCAATCGTCGTTCAGAAAAAAACAAGAAGAAATAAGATGAAGAACAAGATATTTTTGGGAGTTAAAGGAGTCAAGGGAGTTAAAGGAGTCAAGACAATAGCTTTTCTTTTCCTGAGCCTGCTGATGATTCTGCAGCTCTCTTCCTGCTACAACAAGGAGAACAGGGAGGAGATTCTGAAGGTTTACAACTGGGGAGACTACATTGACGAGGATATTCTTGCAGAATTCCCGAAATGGTATGAGGAACAGACCGGAAAGAAGATCCGGGTCATCTACCAGACCTTCGACATCAATGAGGTGATGCTGACCAAGATAGAGCGCGGTCATGAAGACTACGACGTGGTGTGTCCGTCGGAATACATCATCGAGCGAATGCTCCGCAAGGACCTTCTGCTGCCCATCGACACCGCGTTCGGCAAGACTCCGAACTATCTGAAGAACGTGTCGCCCTACATCGTGGAGCAGATTGATGCAACTTCCAATCACGGTCGCATCGCCCACAACTATGCCGTTCCCTATATGTGGGGAACCTGCGGAATCTTATATAATAAGGTACACGTACCGCAGAAGGACGCACAGACCTGGGGCACGCTCTGGAACAGGAAGTATCGTGGCAAGTTGCTGATGAAGGATTCCTACCGCGATTCCTACGGCACGGCTCTGATCTGGGAACACCGCAAAGACCTGGCTGCAGGCAAGGTAACCGTTCCGGAACTGATGAACGATTATTCGCCAAAGGCTATTGCCACCGTAGAAAGACAGCTGAAGGCGCTGAAGCCCAACATCGAGGGATGGGAGGCAGACTTCGGCAAGGAGACGATGACCAAGGGAAAGGCTTACCTGAACATGACCTGGAGCGGTGATGCTGTATGGGCGATAGAGGAAGCCGGAAACGTGGGTGTTGATTTGGGTTATGAAGTGCCGAAGGAAGGCAGCAACGTATGGTTTGACGGTTGGGTGATTCCGAAATACTCCCGCAATCCGAAGGCAGCCTCCTACTTCATCAACTATCTCTGCCAGGAAGACGTGGCACTTGCCAACATGGAGACCACGGGTTATGTGAGCAGCGTGGCTGGCAGGAAGGTGCTGGAAGCGATGAGCGACAAGGAAGCTTATCCTGAGACCGTGAACCTGGCTTACTTCTTTGGAGAGGAAGGCAGAAAGGCGCACCTGAATCCAATCATGTATCCGGACAGCACAGTGGTGGCAAGATGCGCCATGATTCATGATGCTGGCGATCATACTCCAGAAGTTTTGGACATGTGGTCGAAGGTGAAGGGCGACAACCTGGGTGGCGGAATCGTTATCTTCCTCTTAGCCGTAGTCCTTGCCCTGACCGTCTTCGTAGCCATCAAGAAATATGAGCACTACAAGCACAGAAGATTGTCAAGAAAGCATCGCAGAAGACACGTGGTAAAGGTAAAAGGGTAAAAAAGTAAAAAGGTAAAAGGGTAAAAAACTTTACTTTTTATGGGAAAATTGAACTTTTTTGAAGAAAAAAAAGAAAAAAGTTGCAGAAAAATTTGGTGGAATGAAAAAAAAGTACTACCTTTGCACTCGCTTTTAAGAACAAAGCGTTTGGGTAGTTACCAGAGTGGCCAAATGGGGCAGACTGTAAATCTGCTGGCTATGCCTTCGGTGGTTCGAATCCATCACTACCCACTTTTCCCAAAATAACTCAAAAAATTTAAGAGTCCGGTTTTCGAAAGAGAATCGGATTTTTTTGTTTTACAGATTCACAGGAACACAAACAACATAAAAAAGCGATGGATTTCTACAGTCCATCGCTTTTCTTATTTCAAGATTATCCCAATCAAAAGATTAGTCCTTCAGGCTCTCCTGATACCAGTCGAAGAGTTTCTTCACACCATCCTCGATTTCTACCTTATGAGTCCATCCTAGGCTATGGAGCTTATCTACGGAGATGAGCTTGCGCATGGTTCCATCTGGCTTGCTGGCGTCAAACTCAACCTCTCCTTCGAAACCTACTGCCTTTACTACAAGCTCTGAAAGCTCACGGATGGTAAGTTCCTTACCGGTTCCCACGTTGATGTGGCAGTTGCGAATCTCACCGAGAGATGGGATTGCACCACCTCTACCTTCAGAATTGTTTCTATCCACAGCACCATCCACCTTGGCACCATAGAATACAGAGCTGTATTTCTCAATGCCGATGATGTCCTTGAAGTCCACATTCAGGAGCACATGAACACTGGCGTCAGCCATATCCTCGCTCCAGAGGAACTCACGCAAAGGCTTGCCGGTTCCCCAAAGCACCACCTTGTTGTCGTAGATTCCGTAGAACTCCAGCGCCTTCAGAATGCGCTCGTGAGAGTTGCTGCCGTCCACATTACCCTCGCCGATAATGGCGCGAAGCTTGTCAGTAGGGTTGATAGGACGCTTGTTCATATCTACCTCAATACTGTGCCAGTCGCCGTCATGGATGAGCTTGGCAAGATAAATCTTGCGCATCATCGCAGGCATTACGTGACTGTTCTCCAGGTGGAAATTATCATTCGGACCATAGAGGTTGGTTGGCATTACTGCGATATAGTTGGTTCCATACTGAAGGTTGTAGCTCTCGCACATCTTCAGTCCGGCAATCTTGGCAATGGCGTATTCCTCGTTGGTGTATTCCAAAGGAGAAGTAAGGAGCACGTCCTCCTTCATAGGCTGCGGTGCATTCTTTGGATAGATGCAGGTAGAGCCCAGGAAGAGGAGTTTCTTCACGCCATGAGAATAGGCATTGCTGATCACGTTGCACTGCATCTTCATGTTCTGCATGATGAAGTCGGCACGATAGAGCGAATTTGCCATGATTCCGCCCACGAAGGCAGCAGCCAGAACCACTGCATCTGGCTTCTCCTCATCAAAGAACTTCTCTACTGCATACTGGTCGGTCAAGTCGAGTTCTTTATGAGAACGACCCACCAGGTTATGATAGCCTCTCTTCTCGAGGTTATTCCAGATAGCAGACCCCACAAGTCCGTGGTGTCCTGCTATATAAATCTTTGAATTCTTATCCAACATAATTACCTAACAATTCCCTTTTCCAAGTATTCCACGAGGTTGCAGCGAACCTTCTCGCCAGCATCCTCGGCAGCCACCTTCGCCATATCGCTCTCTACCATGATCTTGACGAGATCCTCGAAAGAGGTAGAATTAGGATTCCAGTTGAGCTTAGCCTTAGCCTTTGTTGGGTCACCCCAGAGGTTCACCACGTCGGTAGGACGATAGAAGTCAGGAGAAACCTCAACGAGTGTCTTGCCGATTAGTTCCTCAGGACCCTCAACGCAGATACCCTTCTCGTTCTCATTCTTGCCTTCCCACTTCAGTTCGATTCCAACATAGTGGAAAGCCAGCTGGGCGAACTCACGGACAGAGTGCTGCTTACCGGTAGCAATGACGAAATCCTCTGGCTTCTCTGCCTGGAGAATCAGCCACATGCACTCTACGTAATCCTTAGCATAACCCCAGTCGCGGAGAGAATCCAGGTTACCGAGATAGAGCTTGCTCTGCTTGCCCTGCTTGATACGGGCTGCAGCCAGCGTAATCTTGCGGGTAACGAAAGTCTCGCCACGGCGCTCACTCTCATGGTTGAAGAGAATACCTGAGCAGCAGAACATGTTGTAAGCCTCACGATATTCCTTGACAATCCAGAAGCCATACTGCTTGGCAACAGCGTATGGAGAATAAGGGTGGAACGGAGTGTTCTCGTTCTGTGGGACCTCTTCTACCTTACCGTAAAGCTCGGAGGTAGAAGCCTGATACATGCGGCAGGTTTCTGACAAACCACACTGGCGGATAGCCTCCAGGATGCGGAGAACGCCCGTTGCGTCTACATCGGCAGTAAACTCCGGAGAGTCGAAACTTACCTGTACATGGCTCTGTGCCGCAAGGTTGTAAACCTCTGTAGGTTTCACCTTGTTCATCACCTGGATGATACTCATGGAGTCACCGAGGTCGGCATAATGAAGATGGAAATTTGGGGTACCTTCCAGATGAGCGATGCGCTCGCGATAGTCGGTAGATGAACGTCGGATAGTTCCGTGAACATCATACCCCTTACTCAGCAGCAACTCTGCCAAATAAGAGCCATCCTGACCTGTAATACCCGTGATTAAAGCTACTTTTCTTTTTTCCATTTATTTTTTATATATGATAAATTAATAAATTTCTTATACCTTTGCATAAAAACCCCACACGCCCTTTCATGGCGTGCGGAACACACTTCATATTTATCCGGATGCAAAAGTACGATTATTTTTTCAAACCAACAAATATTCTGATGTTTATTTGCCGAAATCGCTGATATTGAACCAATTTGAAACTAAGAAGTAGCGGTTTGCGTCTCCGGCCAGTTGACCAGATACAACTTCTCGGTGGCACGGGTGAAGGCGGTGTAGAGCCAGTGGATATAATCGGGCGTGAGCATGTCGTCCGTCATGTAACCCTGATCCACATAAACATGCGCCCACTGTCCGCCCTGCGCCTTATGGCAGGTCACGGCATAGGCAAACTTCACCTGCAGGGCATTGAAGAACTGGTCCTGGCGAATCGCCTTCATCCGATCCGCCTTGAGCGGAATGTCCTGATAATCTTCTTCTATCTGACGGAAGAGCTGCTCCTGCTGCTCATGGGTCAAGGCTGGCGCCTCGCTCGTCAAAGTATCCAGCAGCACCGTTGCCTCCAGCTCGTAATTGTCATAATCGGGGAACTGCAGCAGAAGCGTGGCGAAACGGAAACCGTAAAGGTCGATGCGGCGACGAACCCGCAAGACCTTGGCACGGTCGCCATTCGCAAGAAAAGCAGGAAGTTCTTTACTTTGAACTTCGTTACTTAGAACTTTAAACTTGGAACTTGGAACTTTATGATTACTTTGAACTTCGTTACTTTGAACATGGAACTTTGAACTTGGAACTTTATGATTAGCTAAACCATTGAATTGACTTTCCCTTCGGCCGCCGAACGCTGTTTCTTCACTCTTCACTCTTCGTTCTTCACTTACTTTCTTCCTCTCCTCTTCCATCCAGTAATAATTGTTTTTCACAATCATGAGGATGTCGCCCTGCGAAAGTTCCTCATCCCTGTCAAGCACCATATTGCGAATGCCCTGGTTGAAGATGTTGGCACGCTTGTTACTGCGAGTCACGACGATGGTGTCGTCCAGACCCACATGATGATAACTGTCGGCAAGCGCCTCTATGAGTTCGGCTCCAGGCATCTGCTGGATGTCGGAGAATCCGGAGAAATGGATTTTCGGAAGCTGCGTAATGTCATCGTGCGTAATCATCTGACGAATCATCGTGGCATTATACAGAATGCCCGACTGTTCACTCTGGCGGAGCACCTCGTTCAAGTCGCATTCATAAACCGACAAGCCGTAACCTTCGAGCATGGCAGCATGAAGGGCAGGCGATTCCTCCTCGCCGATAGGTGGCAACTGCGCCTTGTCGCCTATCAGCATCAGGCGGTCGTTATGACCCTGATAAACGAAATGAACCAGATCATCCAGCAGACAGCCACTTCCGAAAGTAGTTCCACCCAGTCCCAGATTGGAAATCATCGAAGCCTCATCCACCATGAAGAGCGTATCCGTATAGAGATTGTCGTTGAGATTGAACTGGCCGTCAACGCCCGAAAATGCTTTCTCGCGATAGATGCGGCGATGGATGGTGAAGGCAGGCGAACCGCTGCTCAGGGAGAAGACCTTGGCAGCCCTGCCCGTAGGAGCCAGGAGCATCACCTTCTGACCGATGGCCTTCATCGTGCGGACGATGGCACCCGAAAGCGAAGTCTTACCCGTACCCGCACTACCCCGCAATATCATCACAGCATGAGGATTGCGATCGGTCATGAAGCGGGCGAAGACATCCAGCGCATTCGCCTGTTCGGGAGTTGGCGGAAAGCCAAACTGCTCCAATATCTTATATTTTAGTTCATCTACAATCATGAATGTATAATTTATAATTAATATTTAATAATTTCAACACCAAATATTTTGTGTTGTCTCGGTTTTGCTGTATCTTTGCAGAAGCAAAAGCTGCACTCGGCAATTTGAAAGCAAGCTTTCATTGCGCTCGCTTGCAGTATCTTTGCAGAAGCAAAGGCAAATGCAAAAGTAATAATACTTTTTGAAATGAGAATGAAATTAAGGAAAATAAACAATAATGCGGTCCTGGGAGCATGCGTCATCGTCATGATGACCCTCTGCGTACTCAGCATCTGCCAGCCCCTCATCTTCCAGAAACGGATGAAGGGCAGAGAGGCAGAGGTCAAAGCCAGGCTGATGATCATCCGGGAAGCGGAAGAGAAGTACAAGGACAAGCATGGGGTGTATACGGGCGACTTCAATACCCTCGTCAAGGGCAAGTATCTGAAGGCTGCCGATTCCTTCATCCCCTACTCCGACGGCAAGAAATTCTCGCTCGCCGCTACCACGATTGTCAGTAAGAGCGGCAAGCAGATTCCGCTCATGGAATGCGGAGCCGCCTATGAAGATTTCCTCGACGGGCTGGACGAAAACGCCATTCAGGAAATCACCGAGCAGGCCAACTATGCCGGAGAATATCCGGGACTGAAGATTGGCGACATAACAACAGATAATAACAACGCAGGCAACTGGTAAAACAACAAGATGATCATGCAGCTAACAGGCAATAAAACACTTCAGGCACGCCTCACGATAAGAGTGAGCAAGAATACACTCAGCTTTTCGGTAGTTGACCGCGAAGCTGAGCATCAGGTCATTTACGAGCCTTATACCGTGAAGAGCGGTGTTTCCATGGCAGCCAACTTGCGTCAGGCTTTCAAGGAAAGCGATCTCCTGCAACGTGGTTATCAGAAGGTGCGAGTCTACATCGACACTCCAATCCTGCTGGTTCCGATAGAGGAATTTCATGAAGAAGACCTTGACGTGCTCTATCAGCACGCCTTTGACGGTCATCATTCCGACGCCATCCTCTACCGTGTTCAGCCGGCTCTCAACGTAGTGGCTGTGTTCCCTATCAACAAGGATTTCAAGATGGTGGTGGAGGATAATTTTCGGGATGTGCGCTTCACTCCTATCATGCAGCCGATGTGGCACTATCTGCATCAGCGCAGTTTCACGGGCATTCACCGCAAGCTCTATGCCTATTTCCACGACAAGAAGCTGGACCTCTTCTGTTTCGACAAGAACCGCTTCAAGTTCTTCAATTCGTTCAATGCGGCTCATGCCAAGGATGCGCTCTATTTCATCCTCTACGTATGGAAGCAGCTGGGATTGGACCAGATGCAGGACGAGCTACACGTTTCGGGCGAAGTTCCTGACAAGGACTGGTTCCTTTATAACAGTAAGCTTTACATCAGGAAGACTTTCCTCCTGAATCCCGCCGCCGAATTCAACCGTGCCCCAATCACGGAAATCAAGGGAATGCCTTTCGACTTGCTCGCACTGTACTTGAGTAAGTGAAGAGTAAAGAACGAAAAGTGAAGAAACAGCGTTCGGCGGCCGAAGGGAAAACCAATTCAACAGCATAGCTAATCATAAAGTTCAAAGCTCAAAGTTCAAAGTAATAAGTTCAAAGTAAAAATATGAGAATCATAACAGGACAATATAAGGGTCGCCATTTCGACATTCCACGTTCGTTCAAGGCGCGCCCTACAACAGATTTTGCAAAGGAGAATATCTTTAATGTTTTGCAGGGTTACATCGATTTTGAGGATGCAACCGCCCTCGACCTCTTTGCCGGTACGGGCAGCATCTCGCTGGAACTCGTTTCCCGAGGTTGCCAGCGCGTCATCAGCGTAGAGGCAGACCGCGACCACGCCAACTTCATCCGCGAGTGTTTCAAGAAGCTGGGCGAAGACAAGGATCTTCTGATTCGTGGCGATGTGTTCCGCTTCCTGAAGACCTGCAAGCAGAAGTTTGATTTCATCTTTGCCGATCCGCCATACGCGCTGGAGAAACTCCCGGAGATTCCAGACCTCGTACTGAATGGCGACCTGCTGAACGAAGATGGAATCTTCGTTTTCGAACATGGCAAGAATTATGATTTTTCCGAGCATCCCCGATTCGTGGAGCACAGAAGCTATGGAAGCGTCAATTTCTCGATATTCAGATAAAAGCAAATTTTAGGCACGGATTACAAGGATTACAAGGATTTTGTATGAGATTATAAATTCGGGATATTGAATTTAGCTCATAACTCCGTGTAATCCGTGTAATCCGTGCCTAAATAAATCCATTCTTAAATAAAAATCCATTCTTAAATAAAAATCCGTGCCTAATCACAGCAGCGGCGAAAGCAATCTGACGATGCTTTCGAACAATCGCTTCATGAACGGGCGCTTCACGAAATAGGAAACATCATCCACCAGGATGCTCTGCGATTCATCCTTCAGATAAATCGCCTTGATGCGCTGCGCCATTTCCTCATCATAGAAAAAGGCATTCGCCTCGAAATTATTCTCGAAACTGCGGAAGTCGATATTCGTACTTCCCACCGTGCAGAGATTATCATCACTCACCAGCAGCTTGCTGTGGTTGAAACCACCCATATAGAGATAAACCTTCACTCCAGCCTCTATCGCTTCCATCACATACGAACGCGAAGCCCATTCCACCAGCTTCGCATCTGCCTTGCGGGGAATCATCAACCTGATGTCCACTCCCGCCAATGCCGCCGTTCTCATCGCAAACAATACCGGTTCGGTTGGCAGGAAATAAGGAGTCTCCATATACACATACTTCTGCGCCTGGAGCAGGATGCGCACATAGCCCTGCATGATGTCGGGCCATGGAGCAATAGGACTGCTCGTCACAACCTGGACCAGACAGCTGTTGTTGATATGAATATCCACCGGAGGATAATAGACGCGGTTGGTAATCAGCGTGCGGTCCACGAAATACCAGTCGATGAGGAACGCACGCTGCAACGCATAGACACCGCCACCCTGGATGCGAAGATGCGTATCTCGCCATGGTTGCTTTCCCGTTCCCTTCACATATCTCTTGGCAATGTTCATGCCCCCGATGAATCCCACCTTGCCGTCAATCACGCACAGCTTGCGGTGGTTGCGATAGTTCACCTTGCTGGTAAAAGCCGGGAAGCGCACGGGCATGAAGGCGTGCACGTCAATGCCCGTATCTCTCATCCTTTCGAAGAAGGCGTCCTTCACCTTCCAGCAGCCCACGTCGTCATAAATCACTCTTATTTCCACTCCCTGCTCCGCCTTGTCTATCAGCGCATCAGCCACCAGATAGCCCAGTGCATCGTCCTCGAAGATGTAAGTATCCAGGTGGATGTGATGCTGAGCCTTACCTATATTATATAATAAGGAACAGATGAATTCATAACCATCGGTAAAGATGTCCACCCTGTTGTCCTTGAACGGGAACGCCCAGTTCTGGTTGGTGAAGAGATTCATCAGCGGCTTGTTGTTGGCAGGCAGGTGCAGGTTCTCCTGCTCTACGAATTCCAGCATCGAGCGCTTGGTCAGCTGGTCCATGCTCCGGTCGCTGATGTGACGCTCCTTCCGGGTGTTCTGTCCGAAGAAGATATAGAAGATGATTCCCACGAACGGCATGAAGGCGAGCACGAGAATCCAAGCCATCGTCTTCGCCGGCTGTCGGTTGTCGAGCAAGACGCGGATGATCGCAGGAATCATGATTGCGACATAGAGCAACAGATAAATCCAATGGAAATAAACCATATCCTTATTCTAATTAAATACTGAGTTCGTCTGACTTGCCACAAGTGCATTCATCTGCTTGAGTTTCACAAACTCCTGCAGCAGCTCGCGGTTGGTCGGGTTCTTGGCAAACTCCTGCTGCACTTCAATGATGCGCTGGGCGATGTAATGCGTGCGGAAGCTGAGCAGGTCCTTGAACACATACTGGCGCAGCTTCTCCGGACTCAGTTTCAGCTGCAGACTGGCCGTGGCAATCTCCTGTTCGCCCAAAGGCATTCCGGCAATGCGACTGATTTCCGGATTGGAATGGGTAGTGAAATAGGTCTCTGCCACGAATCCCTCCTCATCGAGATGATCCAGAGCCTCCTGCAGAATCTGATTATACAAGTCCTTGTGAAACTTGAATCCGTCGCCGCCCATATCCAGGCTGATGTATTGAGCCACGGGCAGCTGCACCTCGTTTTCGTCCACATCCTTCACCGTGATGATCTTGTCGCCATAATGAATAATCAGCTTCACCAGCAGGTCTTCCACCTCCAGCAGCTTGTCCAGCGGCGAGGTTCCCCTCATCCCCTGCAGCAGTCCCGGCTGGGGTGTTCCGGCCACCGGTTCTCTGAGTCCGGCAGCTCTGCGCTCAGCCTTCACCTGCTCGCTCATTCCGTTGCGCACGAAGTTGTTCAGGGCGTTGACGATGATAGCCTCGTTCACGCCCAGGCGATGGGCACAGTCGGTGATGTAGGCTGCACGGGTAATCTGATTCTTGATTTTCGAGATGCTCTCTACAATGGAATTGATTGCCTGGCTGCGCTTCACGGGGTCAGTGACGCCCCTGAGCGAAATGTCGGTCTTGAACTGGATGAAGTCTACCTGATGGTCTTCAATATATTTTCTGAAGTCTTCTGCCGTATGGTTGCGGGCAAAGCTATCTGGGTCGTCGCCTTCGGGCAGGAGGAGCACCTTCACGTTCATCTCCTCTTCCAGCAGCATGTCGGTTCCTCGCAGCGCCGCATGCACGCCCGCAGCATCGCCGTCGTAGAGCAATACGATGTTGCTGGTGAATCGGTGGAGCAGTCTTATCTGATGGATGCTCAGGGCTGTTCCCGAGTTTGCCACCACGTTCTCAATGCCGCACTGGTGCATGGAGATGACGTCCGTATAGCCCTCCACCATGTAGACGCAGTCTTCCTTGGCGATGGCTTTCTTTGCCTGATACAGTCCGTAGAGCTCCCGTTCCTTATGGTAGATTTCGCTGTCGGGCGAATTGACGTATTTCTGGTTCACGCCCTTGGTCCGGGAGTCCAGCACGCGTCCTCCGAATGCCACGATCTTGCCACTCACACTCGTCCACGGGAAGATCGCACGGCCGGAGAATCGGTCCAGGTACTGGTCCTGTCCGCTCCTGTTGCCAGCCTCGTCCTTGTCCACCTTGAAGCAGAGTCCGGTGGCGGTGAGATATTTCGGGTTGTATCCCTTCTTCACAGCCTCGTCAAAGAGAACCGTGCGCTGTGGCAGGGCGAATCCCAGTTGGAACTTCCGGATGATGTCGTCACGGAATCCACGGCTGCGGAAATACTGCATTCCGATGGCGCGTCCGTCCACGTCGTTCTGCAGAATGTCCTGGAAATACTTCGCAGCCCATTCGTTGACGATGAACATGGATTCACGTTCACTCTCCCTCTGTTTCTCCTCGCTGGTCATCTCGCGTTCCTGAATCTCGATGTTGTATTTCTTGGCGAGCCAGCGGAGCGCATCGGGATAGGTCATCTGCTCCAGCTCCATCAGGAAGTTGATGGCGTTTCCACCTTTGCCGCAGGTAAAGCAGTGGCAGATGCCTCGGGTTGGCGAAACGGAGAACGACGGATGGGAATCGTTATGGAAAGGACACAAGCCGATATAGTTGATGCCGCGCTTTTTCAGCGTCACGAATTCAGACACCACCTCTTCAATCTTGGTGGAGTCCATAATACGGGCTATGGTCGGTTTGTCTATCATATTTTTGTATCTTATTCAAGTTTCGCAAGTTCAGGAATTAAAGAAGTTAAAGGAGTTATCGCTCCCTACGGTCGCTGAGGAGTTAAGACAATAGTCTTTTTTGCGTAGTTTATAAGCTGCAAGACATACGTCTTAACTCCTTAACTTCCTTAACTCCTTTAACTTCCTGATATGCGAAAGTTCTGTTTTTTACGTTGCAAAATTAATACTTTTCTCTGAAAACACAAAACATTTAGGGGAAAAGACGTACAGAAACCGCATGGAAAGCCAAAATGAAACAAATAATAAAGTAAAGGGGACATCTAATAAAGAACTTTCCGGAGAATATTCCTACCTTTGCAGCTATCAAACAACAAACACAATTAAATAAGTATGAGACTTAATGACATCAAGAAAGCATTTTTAGCTTCCGCTGCCCTCCTCTCAGCCATGAGCATGAGCGCAGCTGAGAGATTCGTAAGTTTCCAGCAGGGCGACTTACTCATCAACGGTAATGATAAGGTAGAAATCTATATGGACACCAACGACTGCCGCGGCGTGAGCTATGCTGCCAATGCCCTGGTCAAGGACATCAGCAAGGTGAGCGGCTCCCAAGCCACCATCACCTCCAACCGCAAGGCAACCATCCTCGTGGGAACCATCGGACATTCTGCTGCCATCGACCAGCTCGTCAAGCAGAAACGCATCAACGGAAATCTGCTCAAGGGCAAGCGCGAGAAATTCATCATCACCGTGGTGGACAACCAGCTCATCATCGCCGGAAGCGACCGCCGAGGCACCATCTACGGCATCTACGAACTCTCGCAGCAGATGGGCGTATCGCCTTGGTATGACTGGGCAGACGTGCCTGTAGAGCACCACGATTCTATTTTCGTAAACAAGGGTATCTATACAGATGGCGAACCAGCCGTGCGCTATCGCGGCATCTTCCTCAACGATGAGGCACCTTGCCTAACGTCATGGGTAAAGAACACCTACGGAACCGGATATGGCGACCACCGATTCTACCAGCGCGTCTTTGAACTGGTATTGCGACTGAGAGGTAACATGATGTGGCCTGCCATGTGGGGTTGGTCTTTCTACGCAGATGACCCGGAGAACGAGAAGACGGCAGATGAGATGGGCGTAGTGATGAGTACTTCCCATCATGAGCCGATGGCCCGCAACCACCAGGAATACGCCCGCAACCGAAAGGGATGGGGACCATGGAACTATCAGAAAAACAAGGCAAACCTGCAGAAGTTCTTCCGTGAAGGCATTGAGCGAATGAAAGGAACAGAACAGATTGTAACCATCGGAATGCGCGGCGACGGCGATGAAGCGATGAGCGAAGAGGCAGATACTAAGCTGATGACCAACATCATCAACGACCAGCGCAAGATCATCGCTGATGTAACGGGAAAAAAGGCCAGCGAAACACCGCAGGTTTGGGCACTATATAAAGAGGTGCTGGATTACTATGACAAGGGAATGAAGGTGCCTGATGACGTAACCCTCCTGCTCTGCGACGACAACTGGGGTAACGTGCGCCGTGTGCCGAATGCCAAGGAACGCAAGCACAAAGGCGGTTGGGGCTTATACTATCACGTAGATTACGTAGGTGCTCCAAGAAACTCAAAGATGCTCAATGTAACTCCTGTACAGAATCCTTGGGAGCAGTTGACACTTGCTTACGAGAATGGCATCGACCGTCTCTGGATTCTCAATGTGGGCGACCTCAAACCGATGGAATATCCTATCAGCCAGTTTATGGACATGGCTTGGAATCCACGTAAATACGATGTAAACAACATCACCCGTCATACCCGCGACTGGTGCGCACAGCAGTTTGGTGAATCGCAGGCCGATGAAGCAGCCCGCATTCTTAACCTCATCTGCAAGTACAACGGCCGCTGCACTCCGGAGATGCTCGACAAGAACACCTACAGTCTGGAGAACGGCGAATGGCAGGAGGTGGTGAATCAGTATCTCCAGCTCGAGGCTGATGCGCTGCGCCAGTACAACAGTCTGCCGGCAGCCTATCACGATGCCTATCGCCAGATCATCCTCTTCCCTATCGAGCTGATGAGCAATCTGCATCAGATGTACTTTGCCCAGGCTCAGAACCATGCTCTCTACAAGCAGAACAATCCGAAGGCGAACATCTGGGCGGATGAATGCGAGCGCCTCTTCAAGCGCGATTCCCTCATCTGCGATGTTTACAACCACAAGATGTCGGGCGGCAAGTGGAACGGCATGATGACGCAGAAGCACATCGGCTATAAGAGTTGGAATGATGCCTTCGAAAAGGATACCTGTCCGGAGCTCTTCCGGGTAACCTCCAAGAATGGAGTGATTATCAGCGAAAACAGCGGCGTGGTAGAAATCGAAGCTCCTTACTACAGCAGCAAGACGGATGCTGCCGAGGCAAAATGGACAGAGATTCCATTCATGGGCAAAAGCGTATCGGCAATGACTCTGATGCCGTATACCAAGAGTGTAAAAGGAGCCAGCATCACTTACAAGTTTAAGATGCAAGTTAGCAAGACTTCGGATGACAAAACTTCGGATGACAAGGCATTTAATAGCAATGTTTCCAATGGCAAGCAGAAGGTTCGCATTCATGTGATTACCAAATCAACCTTGGATTATCTCAACAAGGGCGGCTTAACCTATGGTGTAAGTTTAGATGGTGCTTCTCCTGTAGAGGTTAACTTCAACAAAGATTTGAACGAGAAGCCGGAGAACATCTACAATATCTATTATCCAACGATAGCCACTCGCATCGTGGATCAAGTGATAGAGTTGGAACTGCCGGCTACTACCGATGGCATCCACAGCCTCACCCTCACTCCTAACGACCCAGCCATCGTCTTCGAGAAAATCGTGATTGATGGAAGAGAAGGAAAAAAGAGTGTCAAGGTGATTTAAAAGTAGCATATAATAAAAAGGTATAGGCACGCACCCACGAAAGGATGCGTGCCTATTCTTTTTACGCAAGCTATCACTATCTTCTTATGTTCCATACTTCGTAGCATTCATTTTTACATAAGCAATCACAATAGTAACAAATAAATGAAAAAAAAGAGTATTTTTTAAATCTTTTTTGAGAAATATACGTTTATATGAGTAAAGTTAGAAACATAAAAACAAGAAACGAATGAATATAGACAACCCAAAACTCATAAAACAACTGGAGAGTCTTGTCGACAATCGGCAAGACTGGCTATTTCGTTTTGCCTATATTCGAATCGGGCAACGTGAGGATGCAGAAGATATTGTGCAAGAGGTGCTGCTTGCAGCTTTCAAGAAACAGAAAGAAGGGCAACAAGTGGAAGAGTTGGACCGCTACATCATTCGCTCTGTTAGCAACGCATGCCGAGACTACTTGCGCAAAAATCGTCCGCAAATCATAGCTATCAATGAAGCGGTAAGCATACCTAACAGCAATGGTGACAAACAAATACACGAGGAATTTCTCAGAATATCAAAACTGCTGGAAGATATTCCACAGGAGCAAGCGGAAATCGTAAGAATGAAATATTACGACAACTTGACGTTCCGAGAGATAGCCGAACTGGAGGAGATACCAGAAGCTACCGTGAAATCTCGCTATCGCTATGCCATCCAACATATCCAACAACGACTCAGAAAGGAGAAAAGTATATGAAAGATCAAATGAACATCCATAATGACAAAGGATTTGAGGATATAGAGCAACTGCTCCAACCTCAATGTGATTTCCATGCCTCCTCCCAAACCAAGCAACAAGTAATAGAGAAGGCAAGGAAGAGCTTGGTCAGCCATCGCACCTTGCGTATCTTTCCATGGATTTGCGCAGCATGCGTGGCTGGCATCATCGCTATCATCCTGCAACCACCCAAGAATACCACTTCTGCATCGGGCAATGCGACAATGGCTGTGAGAAAGGCTACACAGCCGATGCAAAAAGCTATGATGCAAGAAAAGAAATTGACGGCAGAAAAGGAAAATACAGAAGAAAAAGCCATCACAGAAGAAAAAGCCATCACAGAAGAGAGCAGAACATACGAGAAGAAAAAGACTTTCGCCAAGCTCAATGCTCCCAAAAGAGAGGCTAAAACTAAAGCTGAGTTTGGAGATGACATGCCAGACACCGAAGAAAAAGGTCCGGTACTCTTCCCTATGTCAACCTTGCCCGAAGAGCATCTTTTCAAAATGCAGACGGCAGAAGCTCAAGCCACTACAAGCAATGCCGTGCAAAGTGAGGATGACCGCCAACAAATACGGCGAATCACCGTAAAACTCTAAAGAAAGTATATATAATAAGGTATAAACATTAAAGAACAAAGAACATGAAAAAGTATGTCTTATATTTATTACTCATGATGTTCTCATCAATGGGAGCACAGGCACAAAAGTCTTATTTCAAAGAGGCTTTGGAGAAATTGGTAAGCAACAAGGCGTTCACCATGAATCAATCAGGAGCAAAAAATGAGGTTGGTGACACAGCACAATGGAGTTGGAAAAAATATCGCTTTAAAACTCTCAAGAAAGACAAGTTTCTCAAGGAACTGGACAGAATCAACAAGGCTTTTCAAAAAGATTGCAATCAGCCTGTAACTGACTTTTACTATATGGTAGATGGAAACAACAACCCACTTACAACATGGATGAACTTTGACATATCTGTAGGCAACGACCTTATTATGGTTGGAAATTTCTCGGCATATAGCGTCCTTATCAATCGCCAACAAATGGGTCACTCTGGCATGCGCAGAGTCTGTGCCATAGAATGGGGCCATATCGTAGAGAATGGTTGGGTTAACGAAAAAGGCTATGAAGGAAACATCAGCATCGTAGAAGGAAAAGCTCCTTTAAACAAGCATCACGTAGCAGATGAAATAAACCAGCAAACGTATAAAGCCACACAATTTACAGGCGATTTAATAATCCCAAAAGACACCATAAACGAAAAGGCTGCTCCTAAAGAAGAGACTAAAGAAGAAAAAGAAGTGCCTAATGAGCAGTTGACCAAGATGCTTAAAGATGCTCAGACCAACCTGAAAGGCAACTTTGAGATTATTGGCAAGCGTGACCCTGAACTTTGGGACCGTGGCTATTTTATCTGTTACAAAGACGAAACAGATATGTATGTAGAACCCATCCTTGTGGCTACCAACGGCACTAACTTCTCATACAAGCACGACCTGAAGGACATTACCATTGGAAGAGTGAGAGCACTGATGAAAGATGGAACCATCTGCTCGGAATGGATAGACATTCCTTTTGTACCAGGAGAGATAGCAGAGCTAAGCGTACACAATGGTTACTACAGCCTCACAGGATCAAGTTTCTATAAGCAGTGGGTGGAAGAGGAAAGCAAGAACCATGATGGATGGGACGAGCGCAAGTATACGGCTTACGCACTCAGCAATATCCATTCTCCTGGCATCATCTGCTATCTGTTCTATCAGCATTTGATAAAAGGTTCTTCGAATCAAAAGAAAATATTCAAAGCCCTCCCAACAACTCTACAAGAGAATCATGTGGGTCGCTTTATCAAAAAGCATATGAACAATAAATTATAAAAATCTCAACTTTCAGTCACATTCATTTAATACATATGTGATGTAAGAAAGGACATACTGCATAGAACCCAATGCCACCTCTATCAGTTTTTATGGAGATGGCATTTTTGCTTCAAATTAGCGCATCCCCAATAGAGGTAAATTTCAATGCCGACATGAATGAGAAGCCAGAGAACATCTACAGCATTTACTACCCTACGATAGCCACTCGATGAGTAATTTCTATCATTTTTACTCATTCAGAATGAGTAATTCTGAGCAAAACCACTCATTCTGAATGAGCGTTTCTTGAAAAACGCCTTTTATTCACCTTCTACCTTGCATCCACTGAACCCCATTTCCTGCGCCTTCTCAGGTCCGAAGGTGTAATAGATAGTCTCAGCCTCATCACATATCTCCCCCTGCGAATTGCCAAGGATGAGATGGATGGTAACAATGCCACAACTTATATGATGCAAGGAAGCAACCATAACGATGCAAGGAATCCTTTCTTACGATTACGTGACATTTGTCATGCGATTATACGACACTTATCATACGGTCGGATGGCAAATGCCGTATAATCACATGACATATACCAATGTATAAATAAACCTAATATTTTACACCAAAAGATACAAGTTATCACATTATTATATATATTTGCATCATCTTTCATAGAAGACAAAGAATATAGAAAACAACGAACCATCAAACAACAAGAAATATGGAACTGAAATACGACATTTACATGCTCAACAATGCCCAGGGCACAGGAGAAAAGCGCCAATACGTTCGTATCGTGCAGCATGAACCTATGACCGAGAAGCAACTGCAAGAGAAAATCCAGAACCGCTGCTCACTCACCAAGGGAGATGTGGCTGCGGTGTTGGCAGAGCTTCATGACATTTTGGTGGAAGAATTCTCCATGGGACGCCGCTTTTATATCCCAGAGATAGGCTACTTCTCCATGTCGGCTAGCCTAGAGATGCCAGAGGAGAATCCAGGCAAGAAGATTACGGGCAAGGAAGTACGCATCACCGGCATCAACTTCCGACCAGAAGGTAAGCTAATGGAGGAAGTACAGCGCAACGTCCATTTCGTCCGCTCCCGCTATTCCAACCAATCTACAAAATACTCCGAGGAAAAGATGTTAGAGAATATCAAGGAGTATCTTCAAAAGAATCGTTACATCACCACTCGCATCATGCGCATCCACTTCGGCTTGACTCCATACATGGCTCAGAAGTGGCTCAACCATTTCTGCGAGAAAGGTATCATGGTAAAGGAAGGCACCCAGCATGCTCCCATCTATTTCTTGAAGTGAAGGGAGGAAGAAATTCTATATTTCAATTTAATCATCATTATTATGACAAAGGAAGAGCTGATAGACAGAATCAACGACATCGAATGGGAGGACTTCGAGGCTAAGGAGGCCAAGAGCGAACTCCCTAAGAATATATGGGAAACCGTAAGTGCATTCGCCAACACTTCCGGCGGATGGATAGTGCTTGGAATAAAGCAGAATGGCAAGAAGTTTGAAATATCAGGAGTTGACAATGCAGAGAAGTTGGAACAAGACTTTCAGGGCACCTTGCGCTCCCAAAAGTTCAATGAAGCTGTTGATGCAAAGAGCATGCTTTATCATATAGATGGACACAGGTTTTTCTGGATGGATTTGGTGGAGATTCCTGGCAGAAGCGTGAGAGAAGCACGAACTCGCTATACCTATCGCATCCCAGAGCAAGAGAACCTTTGGGAGTATTTTCAGATTATGATTAGGAGACTGCGCCTCATCGTGGATACTCCATTCATGATGAACGACGAGGGATTCAATGTGGAAGACCGCTCGCAATTCAAGATTCAGAGAGAGGCATTGGTCAATATGCTCTCCCACTTCGACCCTTTCAGCACCATTCACTCCTGCATCCATATCTACACCGACAGAGTCGAGTTCTTCAATGCAGGTGGCTATCCTGTGCCTATATCCCAACTGGGCAACCATCTCTATTCTAATCCTCGCAACCCGATTATCGCCAAGATATTCAGACTCGTAAATCTATCAGAAACTATCGGTTATGGTTTCGACATGATGAATGAGTGGAAAGAAATCACAGGCAATGACGTAACTTTCGAGAGTGATATTTGTACCAGCACTGTCACTTTTTGGCTGGATAGTGACAGAGCTAGTGACAGAGCAGAAGATGATACATATATCGATGCCACAGACAAAGTTGTATCCATTCTTAGATTCTGCAAAGAAGCAAAATTTAGAAAAGAAATATTTGAACTACTAGGTGTTACTTACCAATTCAAGAACTTCAAAGCATTCATCGAGCCACTGCTCCAACATGATTATCTGGAACTTACGGTTTCAGACAAGCCGACAAGCCCTAAACAGCAATACAGAACAACCAAAAAGGGACTTTTGTTCTTGGAGACTGTATAAACAGTAACAGAGCTTGTAACAGAGCTGGTAACAGAGCTAGTAACTATGTCGGTAACCATGTTGGTAACTATGTCACAAAAAATATAATATACAATGAGCAACTTAACATTATCAATAACAACCATCGGTGATTTACTTCTTCGCCAGAAGATAACGAATGGTGATAAGCCCATAGAAGATGTTAGCCTCAACATCCCTATCTATCAGCGACCATATAAATGGACAGCACGCAATGCCATCCAATTGCTTGATGACATCATCGAAGCGATGAATAGCAACAAAGAAAAGTATAGAGTAGGCACTCTCATCTTGCACCAGCAAAAAGGAGACCGTTATGACATTGTAGATGGGCAGCAACGTACCATCACATTCTCTCTGTTATTAACTGCATTAGGCGAAAAGAATATCAGTTTCTTACAGCAGTCAGTTTACAACAATGAGCATAACAGTCGTAATATTCCAAACAATTATCAGGCTTTGTGTCGCCGCATAGGTAAGAAGTCTGAAGATAAAAATGATGAGCACGAGAAGGAAAAAGAAAGATTGAAAGGGTATATTGAAAATAATTGCGAACTGATTGTTGTAATTACAAAAGATATATCAGAAGCTTTCCAATTCTTCGATTCTCAAAATGCTCGTGGCAAGGCTCTCTATCCTCACGACTTATTGAAGGCATATCATCTACGAGAGATGGCAGGTGTAAGCGAAGAAGAAACAGAAAAAATTGTCAAAGGATGGGAACAAGTCTCCCAAAGCAACTTGGCTAATCTTTTTGGCAACTATCTCTATCGCATCAAGGAATGGGTAAATGGTAACAAAGCTAATGTACTCAATGAACATAACATTCAAATGTTCAAGGGCATTACTCGTTATGCCAAAACTCCTTATGCCCAGTTCTTCAAGGCAGCATATTGCTATGCCGACATGGTAAATTCATCTGCAATGCCATTTGTATCAGGCATACGTAACATCAACGCTTTCCAATTGAATACACCAATCATTGCAGGTAAGCCTTTTTTCGAATATACCAAACATTACTATAACATCTTGAAAGATATTCAAGACAATAGTAAGTACGAAGGTTTTTACATCAACGACAATGAGATTGTAAAGACTCTCGATAAATATTTCAAGCGAGGAACGGGGAATGGCATAGCACGTTTGCTGTTTGACACATCAGTCTTGCTTTACGTAGATCGGTTCTGCCCTGAAACTTACCCATCCAAGGAAGATTTGGCACAATTTGAGCAATTCGTAGTCTATGCCTTCATTTGGGCTTACTCTCTGAGAGCACAATATAGAAATTTGGGCTGGTTGTCTGCGCAGAATTACATTATGGGCGAAAGCAACAAATTTGGTATCATCAATGGCTTTAACATGTACCAATTAATTGCTCGACAAGATTCCCCAACATCCCTTCTCAGTGCCCTTGCCGACAAATTATGTTCTCTATCAATCGGAGACATATATGACGGTAGAGTACTTGAAAGCAGCAGTACTAGCAAAAATATAGATGCCAAAGATGAGAATGAAATTTCTTGCAATTACCTCTATTTCTTCAAGGAAAATGGATTTTATAAATAATGACAAGCATGAAAGATTTATCACATATTCTGAAAGAATGTTCTGTAAAAGACATCTATTATGTCAATAGTGGAACAGTTACCTACTACAAAATTCCCATCTATCAGCGTAATTACGCCTGGGAACGAGATGAGATTTCTGCATTAATAAAGGATATCTATGACTCCATGGTCATAGACAAGCCTATATACTATATCGGAACACTTGTAACCTTTAAACGTGACGAGAATGTATTCGAGGTTATAGACGGACAACAACGTCTTACTACAATATACATTATCCTCACTGCTATGGGCGAGAAGGTTACCAACAAACTTGCATATTCCTCACGCAAAGCTTCTACTCAAACCATAGAAGTCATGTCTAAGTTTGAGAAAAATAAGGAAGTAAAAGATTCTGATTTTGGGGAGGAATATGACCTTGGCATAAAGAATGGCTATAACTTTGCCAAAGAAGCACTAAAGGAAATAGTAGGTGAAAATCAAGTTGATATGGACAAATTCAAGGAGTATTTTTTGAACCATGTGCATATCATACATTATCGTGTGCCTAAGGATGTTGAGTTGAATCATTATTTTGAAGTAATGAACTCTCGTGGCGAGCAACTTGAAAAGCATGAAATTGTAAAAGCCAAATTGAGTGATCAACTGAAGAATGACAATAAAGCGATGGAAAAGTTCTGCAAAATTTGGGAGGCTTGTAGCGATATGAGTTTCTATATCCAACAAAAGTTACCTAACATGACTGAGATATTCGGTAAAGATATGAGCAACTTCAAGTTGGAGAGATTTGACGATTTTCCTATTGCGCCACAACAATTAGACAACTCCTTTGGGATGAAGACAATAGAAAAACTACTCGATATTCCTGTAAAAAAGGAAAAGGAGGTGAGCGAAATTGACTATAACGATTCGTTCCAACCAATCATTGATTTTCCAAATTTTCTGTTGATTGTTCTCAAAATTACAAGAATGCAAGAGAAAGATTTTAATCCATCAGACTTCACACTCGATGACAAGGAACTTATCAATGAGTTTGACAAAGTCAAGCTCACTCCAGAATTTGTCAAGCAGTTTGCCTATAACCTGCTATTGGCAAAATATTATCTCGACAACTACATGGTGCACCACATAAATGGTGAAGATAAAGCCATTGAGAATCCTTGGAAACTACAATATTACTGCAAGAAGGGCAAGTCTGCCTACATGGCAGATTTGATTGACAATGACAAGTCTAAACAAAGAGAGTTGGTTCATCTTTTATCTATGTTTGAGGTGGCATTTACAGCCAAGCAACGCAAGAACTATCTCTTCTACTGCTTGTTGCACCTATTCCAGGACTGGAATGAAGATAACTATTTGAAGTTCGTGAGAAATTTAGCAGACAAGTACTTCTTCGATGTATATTTGGATGCAAACAAACTGAATGAAAGAAACCAGCCAAAGCCAAATAGTTTCGATGAAACCATCATTCGAAATGGCAAACAGAGTGTTGAATTGGAAAATGTGGATCGTCCCTTCGATGATGTCTATCCCAAAGGTTCAAGCAATATACCTCTCTTTGTATTCAACTATACCGACTATAGATTGTGGAAGAAATACGCAGAAGAATTGCGAGGAAACAGAGCCAAGAAAGGTTCAAAAGCTAGAATTGAATTCTTTACCGCCTTGGGATGCAGCGACTTTGGCCTTGATACATTTGACAATTTCTATTTCTCTCGAACTCGCAAAAGCCTTGAGCATTACTATCCTCAGGCAAAAGCTGGAGAAGATAAGCCTATCACATCAGAAGAGATAAACTGCTTTGGCAATTTTGCCATGATTGGTTCCGATGCCAATAGTTCTGGCTCCAACTGGAATCCTATAGATAAGAAGAATCGTTATTTTGATTCCAAATCAAATCAAGTAAGCGTGGCTTCCTTGAAATTTAGAATCATGCTACAGATGTGTCAAGACAATTATGATGAAGGCATTAAAAATGGTATCAAGCGTGAATTTGGATACGAGTGGAATGCTGAAGATATGCAAAAGCATCAGGAAAAGATGCTATGCATCATCATGCAACCAACGCACTAGAATTACGCAATTTAAATAGGAAGGAAATATGAAACATTCATTAAATAGAGAAGAACTTATTGAGCAGCTAAAGGAATTGGCTGCTCAAGAACTGCCAACGTATCTTGCAAATCACATAGGAGCCATGTGCTATGCACCTTCGATGATAGATAGTTTCTCCGCTACATGTCAACATTGCCATCGCCCATTGGTCTATCAGGCTTTCCGTAACGATGAAGAAAAGCTTAATTCTATCATCAGTGAGATAAAAGATTTGGGATATGATGTTACATTTGAAATTATATGTGGTTCATGCGCCCTAAAGGCGAAGGAAGAGGCAGATTTTTTCGATTTACCGTTAACCTCCGAGGATGACATCTACGAAGAAGGAACATATCATTTGTTCTGTTTCAAGGCAAAAAGCGATAAAGACTATCATCAAGCTATAACCGACATAGAGTCATTTGATGACTACCAAGCCGTATTGGCTTTTTTGAAAGGGGATGCCTACTTTAAAGACTGTTATGACCGCTACCATAGCATCATGGATGAACAAGACCCTATCAAGAGAATGACGGGAATAGAAATAAACGAAAATGATAGCAATGAAGAATAGCATACCCATACTTCCGAAGTCAGTCGCTTTGGAACTGACATATAGGTGCAATCACCATTGCTTGTTTTGCTCATGCCCTTGGTATGCGCCTATCTCTTCGTATCCATTTGGGAAAGAGCTATCTACCACACAATGGAAATGGGTAATAGAAAAACTATACGACTATGGAGTAAAGACATTTTCTTTGTCTGGCGGAGAAGCATTGCTAAGAGAAGACCTTCATGAAATCATAAGGCACATCAGAACAATTGGTAATCAGAGGAAAATAGATTATCCCATCATACTCATCTCCAATGGAAAACTCATGAATGAAGAACATCTCAAATTCTTCAAGGAAATGAATGTTCATCTTAGCATGAGCCTTCCTGGCTACCAATCATTTGAAGAGCATACAGGAGTTGCTAATGCAGATTATGTGTTAGAATACTTTTCGAAAGCCAAAGAAATCGGCTTAGAATGCACAGCAAACATTACCGTTACAAAAAAGAACTATTATGAGCTATTTGAGACCATATCGCTTGCCCTCATCAATGGAGCTACAGAAATTCTTCTCAACCGTTTTCTGCCTGGTGGACGTGGTTTGAAATATATGAATGAACTTTGCCTTTCCACAGAGCAAATCAACGGAATGCTTGATACTGCAGAAGAAGTACTAACACTAGCTAATCGCTATGGAAATGTGGGTACAGAAATACCAAAGTGCATCATAGCTTCTGCTAATTCATACAAAAGAATACATGTAGGGTATCTATGCGCTGCGGCAAAAGGATTCTTCGTTATTGATCCAGCAGGACAAATAAGAACCTGCAATCATTCTCCTCACATCGTAGGAAATGTATGCGAAGAACCTTGGATTAAGGATACAGATTATTGGAACAAATTTACATCCCGCTCTTATCAACCTACCTTCTGCAATGATTGTTCAACTAACCAGCATTGTGATTGTGGATGTAGAGAAGTAACCGATATTTTAGGACTTGGTATCAATGGAATTGAACCCAACTTAACTCTCAAGAAACAATAGTTTCTCTATAAAAGTGCCGATAGTGGTGCCAAAAGTCGTTTTTTAAAGCACTTTTGGCACCACTATCAGCACTTTTTCCATTGATTTCATCCAATCAATTGGACGGTTTTATGCTTATTTTATCCAATCAATTGGACAAAAAGAGAGTCAACCTCTCTGATACTGACAATGGAATCATGAAATAAAAGGGGAAAGTGCCAAATCACTTTCCCTCTTTCTCCTCCATCCATTCTTCCAACACCTTGCAATATTCATCGTTTTGCTCGGCAAATAGCATGTGGCGGGCTCCTACGAAGAGATGCCACTTGGAATCTTGGATACCATCATAAAGTGTCTTTGCTACCAAAGGAGTGCAGAGATCGTTGGTGCCACTCATCACCAAGCATGGCACTTGTATCTCGCCAAGGCGGTCGGTGTAATCATAATCACGAAGCGTGCCAGTCGGGGTGTATTCATTTGGTCCCCAACCATGGAGATAAGCCTCAGCACCAGCACGCTTCTTCCGGCGAAGACACTCTGGACTATCCTCCGTCACCTCACCGGCACAATGCAGGAGCATGAAGTGTTCATTCGCCTTGGCATACGCCTCGCTCGAAAAGTCATCCTTCGCCTCAGCCTCAGCGATGGCACGCTGGTCTTCCTCCGACATAAACTTAATCATGCGATGTTGCTCACTTGCCCAAAGCTTGCTGCTCGAAAGAGTGCTGCTGAGGATGGCAGACTTCACGCCCTTTGCTTGCTTCTCTATCAGATAGATGATGGCGAGCATGCCACCCCACGACTGTCCCAAGAGATGAAAATGGTCGATGTGGAGATAGTCGATGAGCACACAGAGTTCGTTGAGCCAAGTCTCAGGAGTCCAGAGTTCGGGATGTCCCTCCACAAATGAGTTGCCACAGCCCAACTGGTCGTACATGATGACAGCTCTACCTGATTCCGCTACCCTATCCAATAGCTCGAAATAGTTGTGGGTACTGCCTGGTCCACCATGCAAGAGGATGATAGGGCTCTTGCCCTCCTCTGTTTTACCTACGATACGATAATATGTTTGATAGCCCATGAAGGGCATATATCCTTCCTTGATTTCCATTGTCTTCAAATGTTTTTATTGTTACCTAAACTGTGTTATCTAATTTTGCTGCTCCTAATTATATAGTCCCTCATTTTCCTTACGCAAGAACTCTGTCATTCGTTCCTTTGAAGGCACATTGAGTTGACACTCCAAGTGCCACGAATTGCCATCGTCTCGTAGAAAGCACGCTCCAGAGGGTCAGTAATAGAAAGCAATAGCGACAGATGCGAAAAGGACATTTTATTGAATAACAATTCAGGCTTTGTCTGTATTTCTTTATCAACCAACGTCGCTATTGGCAATTTGGCAGACACCGTCTGCATTTTTCCTACATTCTGACTAACAGACAGTTGGAATTGTGCAGACACTGTCTGCACAATTGACGGCAAAGACAAAACAAAATGCTTAATTTGGTCATTCAACGCAGGATAGGTCAAATAAAACTTTCGATAAATATTTAGGCTTCTATAGCTGAAAGTCTTCTTGTCTTTCAACTTCTCTGCCAACTTCTTCAAAAGTTGCTCACCATACTTAGCTCTATCAGCTCCCTTCTGCTCATACTCCACAATATAATAGCCCGTCAACCAAGCCTTGGCTGTGACGTGGCGATTAATCACTAAGCGAGCATTGTTCTGCAATACATCTTGCGTTTGCTGAATATGGGCTACAAGACCATCGAAGTCATTGTTTTGCGACATTTGGGTTTCATTATTCTTCATATTCGGTGGAGTTTTGGAAAGACATGTATATCACATTTATCATGTGCATATATTATAATGTGCAAAAATATAAAAAATATGGCAATTAAACAAATATATCTTGCTTATTTTATCAAAAGAACTTAAATAATTTGGCTGTTTCTAGCTAATGCAATATCTTTGCATTCTAAATAATAATGAAACCAAATAAAAATAGAATATATGTTTAGTGGAATCGTAGAAGAAATGGCTACCGTAGTAGCTATCAAGCATGATAAGGAGAACATCGACTTTACGTTGAAGTGCTCTTTCGTTGATGAACTCGGTATCGACCAAAGTGTGGCTCATAATGGTGTGTGCCTCACCGTAGTGGAAATAAAAGATGGCACGTATACCGTTACTGCCATGAAGGAAACCCTGGACCGCAGCAATCTCGGTCTGCTCAAGGTGGGCGACAAGGTGAACGTAGAGCGCTCTATGGTGATGAACGGCCGTCTGGATGGTCATATCGTACAGGGACACGTGGACGAGACTGCCAAATGTATCGCAATGAAAGACGCTGATGGCTCTACTTATTTTACTTTCGAATATAAGCTCAATAAGGAAATGGCAAGAAAAGGCTATTTCACGGTGGACAAGGGCAGCGTGACCGTGAACGGCGTTTCGCTCACCGTCTGCGAGCCTACCGACAACACCTTCACCGTTGCCATCATTCCTTATACACGAGAGAACACCAACTTCTGCAACATCGAAGTGGGAACCGTGGTGAACATCGAATTCGATATTCTCGGCAAATATATTGCAAGACTGAAAAGCTTCGAATAAGTGGGTGTAGCAGATTTTAGGCACGGATTACACGGAGATTTTAGACGATAATGCAAAAAGCGCATTTATAATTTAAAGGAAAATCCGTGCAATCCGTGCCTAATCTATACACAGGGCAGATGGTTCAACCGCCCTCGCTACTTTCTTCTAATCGTCAAATCAATAGTCTCCGGATGCTTTTCGGCAAATGCCTTCACATCATCAACAACCAGTACCAGATAGCCGCCGCCACCAGCTCCCGGCATCTTCCATGCATGAACCTCAGGAAGGACGGAATACTCATCTATGAAGCCCTGAACGCAACCCTGAATCATGGCAGGGAACATGGCTACCTGAGCATCAAACGACGCCTTGAAGGCAGAGGCAAAGGCAGGGAAATCCTTCCGGAGAATGGCATTCCAACAGTCATCGGCTGCCTTGGCAAGATTCTTCACCTTTGGCTCGGTAATGTCCTTGCCTTCTACCACGGAACAGCCCGGACGGCGTGGCTCCATCGGAATCATGCAGACATGACTCTCCACCCAGGTGAGAACGTCCTCGTCAAGACAGGTCTCGAACTTATCCGGCCAGAAACGGTTGTCGTAATAGTGACGCACCAGTCCAGGCATACAGATCCCTATGGAATCCTGTGCCCCGCTCACAATGCCATCGTTGCGCTCAGGATCGTTCTCGAAACAGAACACCAGCTTGGCAAGAATCTCCGGATTCATATCAGGCAACTTCACCGGCCAGATCTTCTTGATCATGTTGCGGGTAGAAGTGGAAAGACCACAACGCTCACGCACCTCGAAGGTAGGAATCAGCGACATGGTTATCGCCCAGCCCGGAGCATGGCAGCTGACGTAAGGCTGGTCTATCCAAGTACCTGCCAAATCAAGACGGGTAGGAAGCTGGCAGGTGGAATCCTTGATGTCGGTGCTGGAACGTGCCTTCAGGCCCTCGGCAGGCGTGCGCTGCAACACAACATACTCAATGCCTCGCTCCTCGCAGAACCTGCGCTTGGTTTCGCTGCTGCCGTCTGCATTCACCACGAAGATGTCAGGCTTCACAAAATCCACCGTCGGAATAAAATCCATAATGCCATCACCCTGGTTGATAAAGGCATCCTTTACATATTTAATAGACTTCACCATGAAAAGGCGCTCCTGCTCGGGATAGAACGTCTTATGATGCTTGTAGCCGAGAATCGTCTGGTCGGAACCTATACCTACGTATAAGTCGCCATACTGAGACGCCTGGCGGAAAAACTCAACGTGACCGCTATGCAGCAAGTCATAGCAACCACTTACAAAAACTTTCTTCATTATTATTTAAGCTACTTTTCTTAGATTTATTCTTTTTGTTTCCAAGACTTCTGTCCCTCAGTTTCCAAGACATGAATCTTTTGCCTACAAAACTACAACTTTTCTTTCATTCTTCCAAGAAAAACCTGCACAAATATTCCATTTTGCGCACAAACCATCCTATTTTGTGCATTTTTCTAACGAAATATTTGGGTAACACGCAAAAAAGTGTTACTTTTGCGGCTGTGTTTTGACCCAATATGGACATTTGAAAGTCCTGTATCGGACAGATTACCGTCTGACTATGAACTCGAAAACAGACATCTTGAGAATCAAGCACTAACAAACTTAGGAAAAATTTAACAATAACCATTAATTGATATGAGTTTAAAAATCGTAGTACTTGCCAAGCAAGTACCTGACACAAGAAATGTGGGTAAGGATGCGATGACAGCTGAAGGCACCGTAAACCGTGCTGCCCTTCCTGCTATCTTCAATCCTGAAGATTTGAACGCATTGGAGCAGGCTCTCCGCTTGAAGGAGCAGAATCCAGGTTCTACAGTTGGAATTTTGACCATGGGTCCTCCACGTGCTGGAGAAATCATCCGCCAGGGTCTTTATCGTGGTGCAGATACGGGTTGGTTGCTCACCGACCGTCTCTTTGCCGGTGCTGATACTTTGGCTACTTCCTATGCCCTTGCTACTGGAATCCAGAAGATTGGTGACGTTGACATCGTGATCGGTGGTCGCCAGGCTATCGATGGTGATACAGCCCAGGTAGGTCCGCAGGTGGCTCAGAAGTTGGGATTGAACCAGGTAACCTACGCAGAGGAAATCCTCAAGGTAGAGGATGGCAAGGCTACTATACGCCGCCTCATTGATGGTGGTGTGGAGACTGTTGAGGCTCCATTGCCATTGGTTATCACCGTAAACGGAAGTGCTGCTCCATGTCGCCCTTGCAACGTGAAGCTCGTAATGAAATATAAATACGCTACCTGCCCTATGGAGCGCAAGGGTGATGAGCCTTGGGCCAACCTCTATGAAGAGCGCCCTTACTTGACTCTGAACCAGTGGAGTGTTGCCGATGTTGACGGCGACCCTGCACAGTGCGGTTTGAGCGGTTCACCTACCAAGGTGAAGGCCGTGAAGAACATCGTGTTCCAGGCTAAGGAAAGCAAGACCTTGACCAGCAGCGATGAAGACATCGACGGACTGATGAAGGAATTGTTGAACGAAAGTATTATCGGATAATTTTGAAAAGACAATGAACAACGTATTTGTATATTGCGAGGTAGAAGGCACAACCGTTGCCGAAGTATCTCAGGAATTGCTCACCAAGGGTCGTAAGCTCGCTAACCAGCAGGGCGTAGAGCTCCATGCCATCGTAGCTGGTACCGGCATCAAGGGCAAGGTAGAGGATCAGATTCTCCCTTATGGTGTAGATAAATTATTTGTTTTCGATGCTGAGGGATTGTTCCCATACACTTCAGCTCCACATACCGACATTCTCGTCAACCTCTTCAAGGAGGAGAAGCCTCAGATTGCACTGATGGGTGCTACCGTTATCGGTCGCGATCTCGGTCCTCGTGTTTCTTCTTCATTGACCAGCGGTCTTACCGCCGACTGTACAGAGCTTGAAATCGGTGATTACGACGACAAGAAGAGCGGCAAGCACTACGAGGGTCTGCTCTATCAGATTCGTCCAGCTTTCGGTGGTAACATCGTGGCTACCATCGTAAACCCAGAGCACCGTCCTCAGATGGCTACCGTTCGTTCCGGCGTGATGCAGAAGAGCATCTACGAGGGTGAGTGCAAGAAGGAAGTAGTTTACCCTGAGGTAAGCAAGTATGTTCCTGCTGAGGACTTCGTAGTAAAGGTACTCGACCACCACGTAGAGGCTGCCAAGCACAACCTGAAGGGTTCTGCCATCGTCGTAGCCGGCGGTTATGGCGTAGGAAGCAAGGAAGGTTTCGACCAGCTCTTCGAATTGGCTCATCTCCTCCATGGTGAGGTAGGTGCTTCCCGTGCTGCAGTAGATGCAGGTTGGGTAGATCACGACCGTCAGATTGGTCAGACTGGTGTTACCGTTCATCCTAAAGTTTATATCGCCTGCGGAATCTCTGGTCAGATTCAGCACATCGCCGGTATGCAGG
>OLSD01000487.1_pt1 | contig 40063 bp, 40 predicted proteins | sample 1672211 | NCBI WGS metagenome assembly OLSD01 (sample SAMEA3136659, study PRJEB25190) | human gut metagenome | reverse complement strand
ATTAATAAAAATGATGAAAGTAATTTTAGTTACCCACACCAAATATTATACAACCACTAATAGAACCAAAGTGTTCTATTTTTTCTTTTACCTTGATTTTTTCTCTATAATATTTTATAATTAATATGGAGGCTAAATATGAGTAAAATAAAAAATATATATGCAAGAGAAATATTAGATTCCAGAGGCAATCCTACCGTAGAAGTAGAATTAACACTAGAATCAGGAATAAAAGCAGTAGCATCAGTACCAAGTGGAGCATCTACTGGTAAGAATGAAGCATTAGAACTAAGGGATAATGATAAAAATAGATATCATGGTAAAGGTGTATTAAAAGCCATAAACAATGTTAATAATATTATAAAACCATTATTAATAGGAAAAGATTCATTAAATCAAGAAGAAATAGATAGAATCATGTTAGAAAAAGATGGAACTGAAAATAAAGAAGTACTAGGAGCTAATGCCATATTAGGAGTTTCACTAGCCAATCTAAAAGCTGCTGCTAAATATAAAGGTTTAGAATTATATGAATACTTAGGAAAAGAATACAGTATGCCAAAATGTATGATGAATATCTTAAATGGCGGAGTTCATGCTAGTAATAATCTAGACTTCCAAGAATTTATGATAGTACCAAATAAAGAAGAATACCATGAAAACTTAAGAATGGGTTCGGAAGTATTTAATACTTTAAAAAATGTCCTAAAAGAAAGAAATTTATTATGTGGAGTAGGAGACGAAGGCGGTTTCGCCCCTCAAATAAATGATGCCAAAGAAGCCTTAGAGTTAATAAAAGAAGCCATAACAAAAAGCGGTTATGAATTAGGAAAAGATATAAATATTGCTCTCGATGTAGCAGCATCAGAATTCTATAATGAAGAAGAAGATATCTATTTACTAGAAGGAGTAAAATATACCAAAGAAGAATTAGTATCCTACTATCAGTCACTAGTAGATAAATATCATATCATCTCTATTGAAGATGGAATGGCTGAAGAAGATTATGAAGGATGGAAACTATTAACAAGTAAATTATCTAATATCCAATTAGTCGGAGATGATTTATTTGTAACCAATAAAAAACTACTTCAAAAAGGAATAGATATGCATATAGCTAATGCCATCTTAATAAAACTAAATCAAATAGGAACTGTAACAGAAACCCTAGAAACCATAAAACTCGCTAGAGATAACAATTATAAAGCAATAATATCTCATCGTAGCGGTGAAACAGAAGATAATTATATATCTGACTTTGCTGTAGGCCTAAACTTAGGTCAAATAAAAACAGGTTCAATGTCCCGTGGTGAAAGATTATCCAAATATAATAGATTACTTAGAATAGAGGAGCAAATCAAATGAAAAAAATAGTAGTATTAATAATACCAATCTTATTATTAACAGCTTGTACAAGTAATGAAGAAGATAAAATATCCTATCTAGAATATAAAAATGAATTAGAAAAACAAGAAAAATTTAGTCCAGAAGATGAATTAGATTTTAATGTCTATTTCAATATCTCTAAAGAAGGAGAAGAAATAACTAACTATAGTATATTAATAAATAATCCCAAAGTAAATATGCATAAAGTAAAAGCATTATTAATACATAATTATATCATAGATGAAGCCTATCCATCTATAGGTATAATGGATGAACCAGTAGAATTATTAAAAGATAACAATAATAAAATAGAATTAAAAGGAAAAATTCAAACAAGTGAAGATATAAGTAATGTAAAATATAAATTATATATCGAATATACTACTGATGATGGAAAAGAAAATAAAATCTATTATGATGTAAAAAGAGGATAAATTATGACAAAAAGTATATAAAGAATATTATATACTTTTTTTGGTGATTAAAATGAAAGTTAAAGTAATAGATGAAGAACATGAAAAAGATCTAGAAAATAGTATAAACACCTTTATCAAAGAAAATACTATTGATATCATTGATATCAAACTATCAAGTTCATGTAGTATCTATGGTGAAGAACAAATATATTGCTTTACAGCCCTAATAATGTATACCGAAGTCAAAGAAGAATAACTTCTATATAATAAATATGGTTGATATCTTAACTTAAGACCTAAGGCTTAGAGTGACCCAAAAGAAATGTCAAATATTAAATATTTTACTTTATATAAAATAATATTTGTGATATTATATATATAGGGTGTAAATATGAGAACAAAAAAAATATTTTTAAACATGATATGTGATATATTACCATATCTCTTAATCGGAGTAGTAGGAATTATCAAAATGGATGTATTAATAAAATACATCGGAGATGTCGGTAATGGCTACTATCAAACAATAAATCAAATAATATCTTATGTCTTTTTAGCACAAGCAGGCTTTTCTGATGCCGTAATATATAGTTTATATAAACCATTTGCTGAAAAAAATAAAGATGACATAAATGCCATTTATGGTGGAGCCAGAAAAGTATTTAGAATAATAGGCTTTATCATACTAGGAATAATCTTCTTAGTAACATTAGGACTACACTTATTCTATAATTTTGAAGAAGGATATAAAGTATCAGCCCTAATATGTTTCTTTATTATATCAACATCATATCTAATATCATACTTTGGTAAAGGACAAACATATATGGCCGTATTAAGTGCAGCCCAAGAAAAATATGTCTATTCCCTAATATTTAATGGAGTAAAATTACTTTGTGATATCCTAATAGTAGTAGTAACTATCAAATTTAAAACACTAGAATCAATAGCAATAGTAATATTAGCTATGAAAATACTAGAAGAAATAATAAATAGAATAGTAGTCAAAAAGAAATATCCAGAACTACATGAAATAGCACGAAAAGATACCTCAATGGTAAAAATGACCAAAGACTTAGCTTGGACCCAATTAGGATATCTAATACTAAATAATGTTGACGCCTTATTACTAATGGGCTTCAATGGCCCTGTAATGGTTAGTATCTATACAACCTATAATTATATATTAAGATTTCTAACCGAAATAGCATCTCGTGTCGAACTATCTAGTGTCTATTCCTTTGGCAATGTCTTTGCCAAAAAAGAAGAAAAAAGAGTATACCCTTTATTTAAAGAATATATGATGATGTTTATACTAATAGCCTTTAGTATGTGCTTAACATTCATGATTGGAATAAGAGGCTTCGTATCCGTATGGGTAGGTAAAGAAAACTATATCTTAGACTATATAACTGTAGTATTATTTACTAGTACATCATTTTTAAATATCTTATATTTCCCATTAGTAGCTCTAATAAATGCTGATGGCTTATTCAAAGATAACAAAAAACATATCTTTATCTGTGCCTCAGTAAATCTAATATTATCCATAATATTAATAAATTACTTAGGCATAAATGGAATATTACTAGGTACAGGAGTAGCCTTCTTAGTAAATATAGCCTTAAAATCAAATCTAATATCTAAAAAGATAACTAAAGAAATAAAACTATCAAATATCTTAAAATATTATATAATAACAATCATACTATTCATAGTACTATCAGTAGCCTTAAAACCAATAGAAAATTACTTCCTACTAACAGCAGGTGGTTTCATAACAACAATACTAAAACTAGGAATAATATTTATCATCATAACATTATTAACATCCCTTATCTTATATGTAGTTAGTAACGATGCCAAAAATCTATTCAGAAGATTACTAAATCTAATAAAAAGAAAACTAAAAAAATAGAGAATTACTTTTTCTCTATTTTTTCTTTTCTATATTCTTCTAGTATCTTAATAATATTAATCTTATATTTAGGATATGCTTTAAATATTCTTCTATTAAGAAATTTACTCTCAATCTTTTCTTTAATTTTTTCTTTAATCTCTTCCGTACTATCCTTATCAATCTTTGATAAACTATTCTTAAGTTTAAATGAAGCATACATCGAAATAATAAAGTCAATAGTAAAGATAATCAACAAAATCAAACTAATAATATTTAAAGTATTAGTATTAATCTTAAGTAATAAACCTTCAAAGAAAGGATTAGCAAAATAAACTAAGAAAGTACCAAGTACTCCAAAGAAGAAAGCATTATTAAGACAAACTCTTCCATTAATATTAAACTTTCTATTAGAATAATCCCACCATCTAGCCTTAAATATCTTTTCCATAAAATAACTAACCATATATTCAATAAAAGAACATACTATTACTGCTAGTAAAAAGACTGTCAAAGGATTATCTTTATAATGATTTAAATAAAGAATCATTATAATACTAGAATATCCATATATAGGACAATAAGGCCCTAACATAAATCCTCTATTAACAAATTTCTTATACTTAGGAAAAGTAACACATACCTCTATAGCCCATCCAATAAAAGAATATATTAAAAATAATATAAAATAAAAATAAAACTTATCCATATCTACCTCACTTAACAAGTATATCAAAAAAAGAACTTTATGTAAATACCTTGAAAAAAATATCATATTATTATATAATGAATGAGAAGAAGGTGTAATAATGAAAAGAATATTAACAGGTTTGCAACCAAGTGGCGAATTAACATTAGGTAGTTTAATAGGTAGTATATCACAAATGGTAAAATACCAAGATGAATACGAATCATTTATGTTTGTTCCTGATATGCATGCCATAACAGTAAAACAAGATCCTAAATTATTAAAAGAAAGAATAATAAAAAATGTAGCGTTATATATAGCTTGTGGTCTAGATCCTAAAAAGAATACCATTTATATACAATCAGAAAATCTATATCACACTAATTTATCATGGGTATTAGAATGCCATACTTATATAGGAGAAGCATCTCGTATGACCCAGTTCAAAGACAAATCAAAAAAACAAGAAAACGTAACTGTAGGTTTATTTACATATCCCATTCTAATGGCTTCAGATATCTTATTATATGACGCTGATTATGTACCGGTAGGTATTGATCAAAAACAACATGTAGAACTTGCCCGTAACATAGCTGAAAGATTCAATAAAACATATGGAGATACTTTCAAAATACCATCACCATTAATACCAGAAGTAGGAGCCAAAATAATGGACTTATCTGATCCTACTAAAAAAATGAGTAAGAGTGATATCTCCGGAAAAGGAGTAATCTATTTATTAGATGATGAAAAAGTATTACGTAAAAAAATAATGTCCGCTGTTACAGATAGTGAAAACAAAGTATACTATGATCCAGAAAACAAACCTGGAATATCTAACTTACTTACTATCTATTCTTCATTAAAGAAAATATCAATTGAAGAAACATCTGAACACTTCAAAGACTATAACTATGGTAATCTAAAAAAAGAAGTCGCCGATGTAGTTGTAGAATCATTAACAGAAATTCAAAATAAATATCATGAAATAATGAATAGTAATCAAATAAATGAAATATTAGATAGTGGTAGAGATAAAACAATGCAAATAGCCAAAGAAAAAACATACGAAGTATTTAAAAAAGTAGGCTTTGGAAGATACTAAAAGAATAGGAAATCCTATTCTTTTTCAATATATATATCTTTATTAATCTTAATATTATAATTACCCAATTTATCAAGAACATCACTAGTAACAAGAACATTATAAATAATATTATCTTCAAAAACTTTACTAATAATATGACTATCTCTAAGTATATAATCAATATCCTTAATATCACTATAACCAAAAGTAATCATAATATCATACCCCTTAACCAAAGTAATAATATTATTATCTCTAATAACTTCTCTAGCAACTTTACCATAAGCCCTAGTAAGAGGACCAACACCTAACTTAACACCACCAAAATACCTAACTACAATAATTAAAGTATAATTTAAATTATTCCCAGTAATCTGATTAAGAATAGGAGCTCCTGCTGTCCTAGAAGGTTCTCCATCATCCGAAGACTTAATATCATTATCAATAACATATCCATAACAATAATGAGTAGCATTAGGATACTCTTTTTTAATTTTATCTATATAATCATTAACTTCATCCTTAGAATAAACTCTAAAAATAAAAGATATAAATTTAGAATACTTAATAATCTCTTCATATTTATCATTATCTTTAATACTAAGCATAACATCACCATCATCATTGTATCAAACTTTCATCATAAAATCTAGTAGTATTTCTTAATTTTCTTCTTCTCCTATTGACTAAGTAAAAAATAATGACTATAATAAATAATTAACAAAATGAAGAAGGAAAGGAGTAATTTGAAAAAGTTAATATTAATATTATTAGGTATATCACTCTTATTAGGAGGAACTATTTTTATCATATATAAAAATAATAAAAATACCAAAGAAGAAGTAGTAGATATATTTAAAGAAGAAAAAGAAGAAGTAAAAGAAGATAAAAAAGAAGCCAAAACAACTAAAGTAATCGTTGACATAAAAGGAATGGTAGTAAATCCTGGTGTCTATGAAGTAGATAGTACTTCAAGAGTAAATGATGTCATATCACTAGCTGGAGGTCTTCTAGAAGGCGCAGACACTTCAAAAATAAATCTAGCCAAAATAGTTGAAGATGAAATGACTATCATAATTTATTCAACTGAAGAAGTACTAGAAAAATTCAGAGAAGAAAACTGTGTCTGTGAAAAATGTGATATTACTAATGATGCCTGTATTAGTAGTACCACTACCGATAATCAGTTAATAAACATTAATACTGCTGATGAAAAAGAATTACAAAATATAAATGGAGTAGGAGAAGCAAAAGCAAAATCAATAATCGAATATCGTGAAGAAAATGGTTTATTTACCACTATTGAAGATATAAAGAATGTTCCCGGAATAGGAGACTCTCTTTTTGAAAAGATTAAGGCATATATTACAGTCTAAACATCTAATAAAAATAATAACCATTATAATCTTTATAATAACATTATTATATACAAACTACTATCCCTTTAAATCAAAGTATACAAAAGATGATAAAGAATTTATTGGTATAGTAACCAAATACGAAGTCAAAGAAGATAAAATAACTATAGAAATAAAAGCTAAAGAAAAACTATTAATAACATATAAATACCAAGATAAAGAATTTAATAATCTATCATATGGAGATAAAATAAAAGTAAAAGGAACATTAATAACCCCTAGTAAAAATACCAATCAAAATACTTTCAATTATCAAAAATATCTCTATTATAAAAAAATATACTATCTAGTCGAAGCTACTAGTATCAATAAAATAGCTAACAATCATAATTATCTATATACTATCAAAAATACCCTTTATCAAAAAATAAATAAACTAAAATCATCAAACTATATAAAAACATTACTATTCTGTGATAATACCTTATCAAAAGAAATAAAAGAAAGTTATCGCATTAATGGTATATCTCATTTATTTTCCGTATCAGGAATGCATATAAATTTCTTTGTAAGTATTATCTATCTTTATCTAAATAAAATAACTTACAATAAAAGAATAAAATATCTAATCACTAATATCTTTATAATCACATATCTAATACTCTTTCCCTCATCATCTCTTTTAAGAAGTGCTGTTATGAGTATCTTATATAGCATAAATTATTTATTAAAACTAAAAATAAAAAAAATAGATATTCTCCTTCTAACACTAGGAGTCTCTCTTCTAATAAATCCCTTTATAATTTATGATTTAGGTTATATCTATTCTTACACCATAACATTCTTCTTAGTATTATCTAGTAGTACTCTAAAAAAGAAAAACAAAATAAATAAAATAATCTATATATCACTTTTATCATTCTTAGTATCAATACCTATAACCATATATAATAGTTATGAAATAAATATAATAAGTATCTTACTAAACATTATCTTAGTCCCAATAATAAGTATAATAATATTACCCCTAACAATATTAACATATATATTTCCTATATTAGATAGTATCTTATATTTATTTGCTAATACTCTAGAAACAATATCATTATTCATATCAAAAATAAATATAACCAAAATAATATTTCCTAAACCAAGTTTATTAATAATAGTATTATATTATATAATATTCCTACTATCATATCAAAATAAAAAATACTTCTATCTAAATATTATCTTACTCATAATAATCTATATATCTCCCTATCTAAATAGTAATTTTGAAGTAGTAATGTTCGAAGTAGGAGAAGCCGATTGCCATCTCATAAAATATCCCTATAACAAAAATACCATCTTAATAGATACTGGCAAAAATGAATATAAAATAAAAAATGAAGTAATACCATATCTCAAAAGTATAGGTATAAAAAAAATAGATTATTTAATAATAACCCATGGCGATGAAGATCATATAGGAGTCTCTATTACTTTAATAAATAATTTCCAAGTAAAGAATGTCATACTAAATAAAGGAACATTTACTGACATAGAAAAAGAATTAATAAAAAATCTAAATAAAAAGAAAATACCATATCAAATAAATATAAACAAAATAAACCTAAGTAATCATACCATATATCTATTAAATAATACAAAATATAATAATGAAAATGATAATAGTATCATAACATACTTTACATATCAAAAATACAAATTCCTTTACATGGGTGATGCCTCTATAACTACTGAAGATAATCTTCTAGAAAATTATAATCTAAATAATATATCCATATTAAAAGTAGGCCATCACGGTTCTAATACATCTTCAAGTAAAGACTTCATATCACAAATAAATCCCAGTATATCTCTAATCTCAGTAGGAAAAAATAATATCTATCACCATCCTAATAAAGAAGTAATAAATAACTTATCCAAAAGTAGAATCTATCGTACTGATATTAACAACATGGTAAAATTAACAATAAATAGTAAAGGAATATTAAAGGTGACTACTATTACATAAAAAGTTGCGCCACTGGCGCAATAATTGCTATGGTAACTATACCAAAAAGGGTCTACAATGTCGGCCCAATTGACTTGGTGACATTATTGTAAATTGCTATCACTAAAAAAATATAAGGAGGTTTAATGAAAAATAACTATTACAATGTAGATAAATTATTAATTGAAGCCTAAGGTGGTGAAGATAGAGCTAAGTATGGAGATGGATTAATAAAAGAATATTCATTAAAATTATCTAAAGAAATTGGAAAGAAATATAATATTACCACATTAAAAAGAATGCGACAATTTTATCTTATAATTGGAAAAGGTGCCACACTGTGGCACCAATTAAGCTGGAGTCATTATTGTGAATTATTACCATTAAAAGATATTAATGAGATAAATTATTATGTCAAAATAACAATAGAACAATACTTGAGCAAAAGACAATTAAGAGAAAGAATAAGAAATAAAGAATATCAAAAATTAGATGATAAGACTAAATTAAAATTAATTAATAAAGAAGAAACTAAAGTAAATGATTTTGTTAAGAACCCAATAGTTATCCATAATAAATATAATCTTGATAAAAAAAGAACATATAGGTCAAATACAAATATATATGAATTATATAGATAAACATATTAAGACTATTAATCAAGATAAAACAATAGGTATTATAATTACTAAAAGAGATAATCGTTATTATATAGAATATTCAAGTGATAAAAGAATATTAACTAGAGAATATATATTAAATTAAAAGGAGAAATAAATGAAATATTATAATGAAATAAAGAATAAACTAATAGATAATGAAGTATATAAAAAAGTAAAAGACTATTCTAAAAATAGAAATGATCTTAGTACTTATTATGAAGTAGGTAAATTACTTTATGAAGCAGGAAATAAATATGGAGAAGGAATTATTAAAAAATATTCAGAAAGATTAGTTATAGAAGTAGGAAAGAAGTATAATAAAAGGACACTTTTTCGTATGAGACAATTTTATAATATGATTGAAATACAAAAAGTGTCGCCAGTGGCGACACAATTGACATGGAGTCATTATTGTGAATTATTACCATTAAAAGATATTAATGAGATAAATTATTATGTCAAAATAACAATAGAACAATGCCAGAAAATTTATCAACTCCAGAAAAAAGTTTAAAAGAATTAGAAAAAGAGAAAAAAAGATTCAAATAAGCTATTTCAAGATAAAAATTCATTATGATTGTGATATAATAATTACAGGATGTGGTTATATGTCAAAGGAATCAAAATTATATTTATTTAGAGATAGAAAAGATTATATAAAGAAAATGACTAATGATGATGTAATAAATGTTATTGGTACAAAAGGTTCCGGTAAAACAACAAGTACACTGAAATATATTAATGATGATAATTATATTGTTATTAATTGTGATAGATTATATGAAATGCCAACTGATAAAGTTGTTGAGGATAAATATTTAACTGAAATAAAAGATTTTTTAAAAAATAAATATGGAAAAATATGTGAGGGTGAAGAGTTTGTAAATTGCTATAATGACATATTAGATTTTATCAAAAGTAAAAAGAAAAAAGCATTAATTGAAGGTAATGTAATCTATGATATTAAACCAATAACATTATTAAAAGGTACTGTAATTGTTAAAAGAACTGGAATAATAAAATGCTTTGTACGAGCGGTGAAGAGAGATTATCCAATTAAATATTTCATGAATCAAGAAATTGAAAAGCATGGTAAAATATTAGGAAGATTCTATAGACTTAAAGATATAATAAAAAGAAGAAAAAACATTTTTAAAATTTATCATGAAATTGAAAATATAATTGATGACTTAGAAACATATAAAAATGATTAACTGTAATTATTGATTTAATTGCAGTTTTTTCTTTATATAAATTCGTATGCATAAACGTATGTCATCACGTGGCGATGAAGATCATATAGGGGGCTCTATTACTTTAATAAATAATTTTAAAGTAAAAAAAGTCATATTTAACTGTGGTGAGTTTAACGATTTAGAAAAAGAATTAATTAAATTATTAGACAAAAAGAAAATTAAATATTATTAATGTATTAAAGAACTAAATATAGATAATAGTTTAAGAAAAATAGCTCAAGATAAAACAATAGGTTTAATAATATGTAAAAAAGATAACAAATACGTAATAGAATACTCAAGCGATAAAAGAATATTATCAAGAGAATATGAATTGATATAAAAAAGCATCCAATTTATTAGAAAAAATTTATTAAAAGAATGTTGACAAACAACATCAAAAAATGTATATTGTAATAAAAGGAGAAAATAAAAATGAAAGAAAAAATTGATAATGAATTTAAACCAAGAACATGGCTACTTGGTATATTAATATTTATTGCTCTTGTAATAGTAGTTATATTAATTAATAAAATAGTTCTTGTTAGTAAAGAAAGAAAGGAAAATTCTAAAAGTTTATTTGACATATTTGATAAAACATATAATGATATAGAAGATTCTAAAACAAAAGTCGATGAAGAATATCAAAAACAACTAGAAAAACATAATATTGATTCGTTTAATAGTCCTCTTGAATTATATTCAGGTACTACAATAAGAAGTAATGTACCAAACAATATAGATAATATTATAAGTAGTAACAAGAAAAATAGTGACCATATAATTACTTTATGTTATCAAAATACTTGTACAGAAGATGAAAATGAAATGAGAACTATAAAAAAGAATTTTACTGAAAAAATCCCAACAAGTGATCCTAACTGGTTTGAAAAAACAACTCAATATTATGATATAATACTTGATTATGATGAAGCTGGTTATGTAAATAAGATTACTATAGAATGATAGAGGTGAGAACATGGAAAGTATAATATATATAGTTTTAACAGTTTTATTAATCGTTATTTTAGTAATAATTGCTAAGTATAATAAACTAGTTAAATTATTTAATAAAATGAAAAAAGCCAAATCAGATATTGAGATATGTCTAAATAAAAGATTTGATTTAATGCCTAACTTAGTAGAAACAGTAAAAGGTTATAGTAAGCATGAAAATGATACTTTAGAAAAAATTACAGCATTAAGAAGTGAATATAATAACAAGAATCATATGGATATAAAATCCGCTAATAAAATGAATAATGAACTTACCAAGTATTTAGCAGTAGTAGAAGCTTATCCAGAATTAAAAGCTGATACTGAGTATTTAAATCTACAAAGTGAATTAAGTATTGTTGAAGACCAATTAAAAGATGCTAGGGAAATATATAATCATGTTACAAATAATTATAATACCACTATTGAAGTAGTTCCAAGTAACATAGTAGCGGCTATCTTTGGATTCAAAAAAGCTGAGTTATTTAAATTAGAAGATGCTAAAAAAGAAAACGTAGAAATAAAATTATAAACAAAATAAATTAACAAAATATAATTCAAAAAGGGATGATGAACTATTATCTCTTTTTCATGCATTAAAAAATATCCAAAAAGAGGAACAAAACTCAAACTACCAGCATATAGTATAATGTCATAAGAGAAATCTTATGTTTACATATAAGTAGTCCTCCTTAACCGGAGGCTATTTTAGTATATATAATTAACTACCATATAATAGATATGGCTGATATATTATTTTTAGATTACAAGCTAAAAATAACCTTCTAAGATTATAGCTTAGAGGGAATCATAAAATAAAAAATAACAAAAAATACTTGCATTTTATAAAAAGAATAGTTATAATGTCATAGAAAGGAAGCGTTATATGTCAAAAAAATTAGTAATCGTGGAGTCCCCACATAAAAGTAAAACAATAGAAAAATATTTAGGAAAAGATTTCAAAGTAGTATCTTCCGTAGGACACATAAGAGACCTATCAACATCAGGAAAATATGGCTTTGGAGTAGATATAGATAATAATTTTAAACCAGATTATAAAATAATCAAAGGAAAAGCAAAATTAGTAAAAGAATTAAAAAAAGATATCAAAGATGCAGACTTCGTATATCTAGCAACCGACCCCGATCGTGAAGGAGAAGCCATAAGTTGGCACCTATACGATACCTTAGGATTAAAAGAAGAAAACTATGATCGAATAGTCTTCAACGAAATAACCAAAAAAGCCGTTCTAGATTCATTTAATAAAGCTAGAAAAATAGATGATAATCTAGTAAAATCTCAAGAAACAAGAAGAATACTAGATCGTATCATAGGCTTTAGACTAAGTAAACTAATGCAGTCTAAAACAGGAGGCAAATCAGCAGGCCGTGTTCAATCAGTAGCCCTAAAGTTAATCGTTGATCGTGAAAGAGAAATAGAAGCCTTCATTCCTGAAGAATACTTTGAGATAGAAGCAAAATTTAATGACTTCGATGCCAAATTAGATACCTATAATCATAAAAAAATAGAAATCAAAAAAGAATCTGAAGCCAAAGAAATACTAAGTAAACTATCAAATGCCTTCAAAATAGAAAGTATTGATAAAAAAGAAAAAGCTAAGAAAAGCAAATTTCCTTTTACTACAAGTACACTAGAACAAGAGGCTTCAACCAAACTAGGCTTTACCTCTAAGAAAACCATGATGATAGCCCAAAAACTATATGAAGGAATAAATCTAAAAGATGGAGCAGAAGGATTAATATCTTATATGAGAACAGATTCCGTAAGATTATCTGATGAGTTTATTAAAGAAACCTATGGTTATATTAAAGATAATTATGGAAGTGAGTATGTAGGTTATGTAAAAAAGAGTAATAAAACTGAGAATGTTCAAGATGCCCATGAAGCCATAAGACCTACTAATATAAATAATAATCCAGAAAAAATAAAAGAATATCTAACTAATGATGAATATAAATTATATAGTCTAATATATTATAGAGCCCTAGCATCCCTAATGAAAGATGCCAAAGTAGAAGCAACTACTGTTATATTAGATAATAATAATTATCAGTTCAAAGTAAATGGACAAATCCTAATCTTTGATGGATACTTAAAAGTATATAGTAAATATGAAGATAGTGAAGATAAAGTATTACCAGACTTCTCAAACTATAAAAGTAATGTATTAGTAGCTAACACTATAGAATATACATCACATACAACAAAACCACCTGCTAGATATACCGAAAGTAAACTAATAAAAGAAATGGAAGAATTAGGAATAGGCCGTCCATCAACATATGCTAAAACAATTGATACCATTGAAGAAAGAGGTTATGTAAAAGTTATTGATAAAAAATTTATTCCTACTGAAGTAGGTATTGAAACAACCGATAAATTACAAGAATTCTTTAAAGATATCATTAATGTAGAATATACTAAGAATATGGAAGATAATTTAGATAAAATAGCAGAGGGTAACATGGAGTGGAATAAATTACTAAGTATCTTCTATCAAGAATTTGAACCAAAAGTAGAAGTAGCTTTCAAGAATATGGAAAAGAAAGCCCCAGAAGAAACAGGAGAATTATGTCCTAATTGTGGTAGTCCATTAGTAATAAAACAAAGTAAGTATGGAAAGTTTACTGCTTGTTCAAATTATCCAACTTGTAAATATATTAAAAGTAATAAAGAAGAAAAAGAAGTAAAAGAAATTATATCTTGTCCAAAATGTGATGGTAAAATTTTAGAAAAGAAAACCAAAAGAGGAAAAATCTTTTATGGATGTTCAAATTATCCAAAATGTGATTTTGCTAGTTGGGATAAACCAATTGAAGAAAAGTGTCCTACTTGTAATGGAACATTAACAGAAAAAAAAGATAAGATAAAATGTATGAATTGTGATTATGAGAGAACTAATTAATTTAGTTCTTTTCTTTTGCCACTTCAACTTTAAGTAAACTTAAATTTTCCGTGGTATTTTTGAGTCTACGTCTCAAAAATAAGAGTTATGTTGTAAGTAGTGAAATAAATTACAAAATTTTTCAAAATCAAAAAATGTAAATAATTAGCAATTATGTGATATAATATATATACAGATGGGTTACTTGTGAAGGAATAACGATGTGTTGGCAATGCCAGTAAGCATACTTTGTATGTGAGCATTCATCTCGCCTGGGGTACCCATCATTTTTAATTACCATTTTGATGAATTAAAAAAGATAATATTAAACAATAAATAAAAATATAAAGTACTTTGAACAAAAGTATTTTTTCTTTTACATATTCAAATAAAAATAATTATAAAATGCAATTAAATTGAACAAAAACAGTGAAATATTAGCAGAAATGTGGTATAATATATAAAGAAAAAACAAATACAAAAAGGGTGATGTTTATGGATAATAAAAAGTATAAAGAAAAAGTAGAAATCCAAGAAAAAATAAGAAGAGTAGATGGTGCTATGGCCCAAGAAGGTATGCCATTAACAAAAGATATAAAGAAAAAATTATATAATTGTATAATAGGAAAAACCACCACAACAAAAGAAAGAAAAAAAGTCATTGAAAAGTATAGAGGAATCTATGGATAGTAAATATAAATACACATATGAAAAAACAGCCAATTATTGTTATGAAGGGACTGATACTCTAATCAACAAACTTAATATTACAAACGATAAAGATTTATTTAATGCAGAAAGAGAATTAGTATCTTTTAGAACATATGAACTAAATGAAAAACCATTAAAAGGTAACTTTGATTTTGATTATTTAAAAAAAATTCATAAATATTTATTTCAAGACATATATAGATAGGCTGGCAATATAAGAAATTGTAACATAGCTAAACAAGATTTATTTTGTTTAAGTGAATACATTGAAACATTTGGCACAGATATATTTAACAAGCTAAAAGAAGAAAACTATTTTGTATATTACGATAATGAATTAACTATAGAAAAATTAGTTGATTTGTTTGCAGATATTAATGCTTTACATCCATTTAGAGAAGGAAATGGAAGAAGCCAAAGACTATTTATAGAATCATTGGCTAAAATAAATGGAATATATTTAGATTTAACGGAAGTAACAAAAGAAGATATGATTATAGCTAGCCACGAAAGTATAAAAGGAAATTATCATAAATTAAAAGAAATATTTATAAAATATAGCTATGCTTTAGACGATAAAGAAAAATTAAAATATATAAGTGATTATTGTTCTGACGAACTAAAAAAGATAATATTAAACAACAAATAAAAATATAAAGTACTTTGAACAAAAGTATTTTTTCTTTTACATATTAAAATAAAATAATAAATTATAGTTAGTTAACAAAAAATACTTTTAAAATATTGCCAATTAGTAAATAATAATATATAATTATATAGGAAATAGGGTGATAAAATGAAGAAAGTATTATTATGTATTATGGATGGTGTAGGATTAACAAAAAATAAAAAATATAATGCCGTATATAATGCCAAAACACCAGTATTAGATAAATTATGGGATAAATATCCTCATAGTCAATTAGAAGCATCAGGTACCCTGGTAGGTTTACCAAGAGGACAAATGGGAAATTCAGAAGTAGGCCATACCAATATAGGAGCAGGTCGTTTAGTATATCAATCATTAGAACTAATAAATAGTAAAATAAAAGATAAAAGTTTTTATAAAAATGAAGAATTATTAAAAGTAATAAATCATGTTAAAGAAGAAAATAGTAGTTTACATTTAGTAGGACTTTTATCAGATGGAGGAGTACATTCGCATATCAATCATTTATTTAGTTTATTAGAATTATCCAAAAAAGAAGGATTAAAAAAAGTATATGTTCACATCTTTACAGATGGTAGAGATGTAAGTCCTACCAGTGGAATAAAGTATATAGAAGCCTTAGAAAAATATATGAAAAAATTAGGCGTAGGAAAGATAGCTTCATTAGGAGGAAGATACTATGGTATGGATAGAGATACTAACTTTGATAGAGTAGAAAAAGCCTATAAAGCAATGGTAGTAGGAACTTCAGTTAAAGAAGCCAAGAAAGTATGGAAAGAAAGTCAAAAAAACAAAGTAACTGATGAATTCATAGTACCAGTAACTACTGATAAAAATGGTCTAATAAAAGATAACGATGGAATTATTTTCTTTAACTATAGACCAGATAGATTAAAAGAGCTTGCTAGTATCTTTACCAATAAAGAATATAAAAGTTTTGCTAAAGAAGAAATAAAAAATTTAAAAGTAGTAACAATGATGCATGTAGCAGATACCGTATTATGTCCATATGCTTTCGAGTTACCAGAACTAACAAATACCTTAGGAGAATATATAGCAAGTAAAGGATTAACCCAACTTAGAATAGCAGAGACTGAAAAGTATGCTCATGTAACATATTTCTTTGATGGAGGAATAGATAAAGAATACCAAGGAGAAAAAAGAATATTAGTACCAAGTCCAAAAGTAGCAACTTATGACTTAGAACCAGAAATGAGTGCTCATATGATAACAGCCTCATTAGTAAAAGAAATAACAACAAGTCATGAAGACTTAATAATATTAAACTTTGCTAATGGCGATATGGTAGGCCATACAGGAGACTATGAAGCCGCTATTAAAGCTGTTGAAACAGTAGATGAATGTATTGGTAAAATATTAGAAAATATCTCATTAGAAGAATATACCATTATAGTAACAGCAGATCATGGTAACTGTGAAGTAATGCGTAATAAAGATAATAGTATTAATACCAGTCATACTACTAATGTTGTACCATTTATCATAACCGATAAAAGTCTAAAACTAATAGATGGAAAATTAGGAGATATAGCCCCAACAATATTAACACTAATGGGCTTAGAAGTACCAAGTGAAATGACAGGTAATATCTTAATAAAAAGTAGAAAGAAGAGGTAATTATGTTAGAACTACTAAATACAAAAATATTTGATAATGAAAGAAATATCTTAAATGCTGATTTATTTGTTAATAATTTAAAACATACCTTTAAAGCATTTAAATTTAATACAAAGATAACATATGAAGTATATAGAAATATAACAATATATCATATAACATGGAATGATGATAAAAGCTATGAAGATATGTTAGAATTAAAAAAGGAAATAGCCTTAGCCTTAGGAGTAACTACTAATGAATTTGAAATAGAAAAAGAAAAAGAAAACGAAGTAAAAATAAAAGTACAAAACATGAAGAAAAGTACCTTATCATTAAAAGAATTACTAGAAGAATCTAAAGATAAAGATAATAATAATATACCACTAGGATTATCAGAAGAAGATAAAGTAATATATTTTAATATAGAAAAAGATAAGAATCTATTAGTAACAGGAGTAACAGGTATTGGAAAGACTAATCTATTTAATAATATAATACTAAATATCTTAATGAATAAAGATAAAACTAAAATAATTATTTTAGATTCCCAAAGTATAAATTATAATGTTTATGATAAATTATGTGAAGTAGTAAATAATGAACAAGAAATAATAAATAAAATAAAAGAAATAAGACATATCTTTGAAGAAAAAATAAAAAATAATGATCAAAGTAGAATAATTTTATTTATTGATGAAATATATGAAATAATAAAAAATGATATAAGTGTAAAAGATGATATTAATTACTTATTAGAAGTAGGAGCCACTATGAATATTCATATTATAATGTCTACTGATAGTGTATTAGATGAAGATATAAATTATTTATTTGATAAAGACGATATATCTAAATTAAGTTTTTATCTAACTACAAGAAGAGAATATAATAAATTCTTAGATAATTATATAGATGAAAGTTTAGGTAGAGATGGTATATATGTAAGTACCAATAGTACATTAACTAGAATAAGTCTTCCTTTAATAGAAGATGATGAAATAACTAGAGTAGTGGATAATTTAGAAGTAAATATATAAGTAATAGTAGTAAGGAGTATTATGAAGAAGAAAGAAAGGGTAAAAGATCCAGACAAAATAAAAAAGAGAGATAACATTTTTACCATTATATTAAGTATTTGTGATGTAGTAGCAGTAGTAGTATTATTTCTTTTATATGGACCATTTAATGGTTTTAGAGACTTTTTAGTAACTACTGCTATGAGTACTATGAATCATCAATACTTTGCTACTACTTTCTATAGTGATGAATATATAAATAAAGTATTAGCAAGACATAGTATTAAAGAACCAGATGGAAATACTGATATTAGTGCAATAATAGGTAAAGAAGAAAATTATATAGATGAATATGATAAAGAAATATTAGATAGAAATAAAAAAGATATTTATAAATTAATAGAAATAAATGAAAAAGGATTCTCTGGATATTTAGTAGCTATTTATGATCCATCTAAAATAAAAGTAACTTATAGTAAAAACTTAGGTTATTCTGGAGAATATTTAGTAGATATGGCTAAAAGAGAAAATGCCGTAGTAGCTATTAATGGTAGTGGATTCACAGATGAGGGTGGTCAGGGAAATGGTGGTCAAGCTATCGGAACTATTATTTCAAATGGCAAAATAATAAGTGACTATGGTCATAGTCAATATGGTGGTGGAATAATAGGATTCACTAGTGATAATAAATTATACTTAGGTAAAATAAGTGCTGAAGAAGCAATTAACATGGGTATAAGAGATGCTGTAGAATTTGGACCTTTCCTAATAGTAAATGGTAAGAGTGCTTTTATAAATGGTAATGGAGGTTATGGTATTCATCCAAGATCCGCTATTGCACAAAGAAAAGATGGTATCGTATTATTTCTAGTAATAGATGGAAGAAGTCTAAAAAGTAAAGGTGCTGATATGAATGACTTAGTAGATATCTTACTTAGATATCATGCTTATAATGCATCAAACTTAGATGGTGGTAATTCAAGTGCCCTAGTAATAGATAACAAAATAATAAACCATCCAATTAACTGGGATAACTTAGAACAAACAAGACCAATAGGATGTGGATTTGTGGTAATAGAGTAATAGAAAAATATAATCAAGCATAAATATTTGAATATGTTTGATTTACTTATCGTTAACTAATTTGCCAAATAAAAAAATAAATGGTATAATTAATCAAGAAGGAGGAAATAAAAAATGAAAGGAATAGTATTAGCGGGAGGTTCTGGAACTAGATTATATCCAATAACTAAGGAAATTAGTAAGCAAATGTTGCCGATATACGATAAACCAATGATATATTATCCGTTGTCAGTATTAATGCTTGCTGGAATTAGAGATATACTTATAATATCTACACCCCAGGATACTCCAAAATTCGAAAGAATGTTAGGAGATGGCAGTAATTATGGCATTAAGTTAAGCTATAAAGTTCAAGAAGAACCTAAAGGACTTGCCCAAGCATTTACCATAGGAGAAGAATTTATTGGTAAAGAAAATGTAGCAATGATTTTAGGAGATAATATATTTTATGGAAATGGATTACAAGATAAATTACATAGTGCTATGAAAAATACCGAAAAAGGTTTAGCATCAGTTTTTGGATATAATGTTCCAGATCCTGAAAGATTTGGCGTTGTTGAATTTGATAATGCTGGTAGAGTAGTTTCAATAGAAGAAAAACCTGAACATCCAAAATCAAATTACGCTGCAACTGGCTTATATTTTTATGATAATAGAGTAATTGATTATGCAAAAAATCTAAAGCCATCAGCAAGAGGTGAATTAGAAATAACAGATATTAATAAAATATATCTAGCAAACAAAGAATTATCAGTTGAGGTACTAGGAAGAGGTTATTCTTGGCTTGATACAGGAACATTTGATAGTTTAAATGAAGCATCTGATTTCGTTAGAAGTGTTCAGAAAAATGGACAGATGATAGCATGCTTAGAAGAAATTGCATATTTAAATGGTTGGGTAGAAGCAGAAACCATAAGAAAAATAGGTGAAGGCATGAGTAAAAATTCATATGGAAAATATCTTATTGAACTTTCTAAAACTGATTTAAATAAAGATCCAGTTAGAGTTTTATCAAGGAGGAACAATTAATGAAAATGCTAAAAACAGCCTTAGAAGACTGTTATATAATTGAACCAGATAGATTTGGTGATGATAGAGGGTATTTTTCCCCATACTTTATTCAATCAAATTTTGATAAATTGGGTTTTGAAGGAGTAGTTCAAGCAAATCGTAGTAAAAGTGCTAAAGGTGTAGTTAGAGGCTTACATTTTCAAAAGGATCCTAAATGTCAAGCAAAACTAGTTGAAGTAATTAAGGGGGCTGCTATAGATGTAGTAGTAGATATCAGGGAAGATTCTCCAACATATGGAAAATGGTTAAAAGTGTTGTTAGATGAAAACAATAATAGACAATTATATGTTCCTAGAGGATTTGCCCATGGTTTTGTCAGCTTGAAAGATAATACTGTTTTTCAATATTTAATTGATAATGATTATGCTCCAGAATTAGAAGATGGAATCCTTTGGAACGATCCAGAAGTAGGTATTGATTGGGATAGTATATTTAAAGAGTATAATATAAATAAGCCAATTTTATCAGAAAAAGATATAAAAAGACAATCATTATCAAAGTGTAAAACACGTTTTAGGAGAAACAAATAATGAAATATTTAATCACAGGCGGAACCGGTCAATTAGGCCACGATATTGTAAAAGAATTAATAAGTAGAGGAGAACTTAATTACCTTGCTCCAACTACTAAAGAGATGAATATTACTAATAAAGATGAAGTAGAAAAAGTGATTCTTGGCTACAAGCCAGATATTATATTCCATTGTGCTGCCTATACTGCTGTAGATAAAGCAGAAGAAGATAGAGAAAACTGCTATAATGTAAATGTTAATGGAACAAAAAATATAGTAGAAGTAGCAAAAAGAATAAACGCTAAGGTAGTATATATAAGTACTGACTATGTATTTGATGGTACTAAAAAAACAGAGTATGAAACAGAAGATATTACGAATCCAATTAATTACTATGGTTATACCAAACTATTAGGAGAAAAAGAAGTACAACAATTAAATGACTATTTAATTGTTAGAATATCATGGGTTTTTGGGAAAAATGGAAAAAACTTTGTTAAAACAATGCTTAATTTAGCAGAAACAAAAACAGAATTATCTATTGTTTCAGATCAAATAGGAAGTCCTACATATACAAAAGATTTATCTAAATTACTTTTAGATATGATAGAAAATAATAAAAAAGGCTTATTCTTTGCCACAAATGAAGATTTTTGTTCATGGTATGAATTTGCTGAATACATCTTTAAAATAAACAATATAAATATAAAATTAAATAAAGTATTAACAAAAGATTATAAAACTTTAGCAAAAAGACCACTTAACTCTAAATTAAGTAAAAACAAATTAGATGAAGAAGGATTGACAAGACTACCTAGTTGGCAAGATGCAACTAGTAGATTTTGCAAAGTATTAAAGAAGGAGAAATAAAATGAAATATTTAATTACCGGTGGTGCAGGATTTATTGGAAGCAATTTTATGCACTACATGACTGAAACTTATCCTGAAGATATGTTTGTTTGCATAGATGCACTTACATATGCAGGAAATTACAACAATATTAAAGAACTAGAAGGAAGAAATAATTTTAAATTTGTACATGGTGATATTACTAATAGGGAACTTATTGATAACCTATTTAATGAAGAACATTTTGATTATGTAATCAATTTTGCTGCTGAAAGTCATGTTGATAACTCAATAAAGAATCCTGGTATATTTTTAACAACTAATATATTAGGAACTCAAGTGCTTATGGATGCTTGTAGAAAATATGGTATTAAAAGATATCATCAAGTTTCAACAGATGAAGTATATGGTGACTTACCATTAGATAGACCAGATTTATTATTTAGTGAAAGTAATCCGATCAAAACATCTAGTCCATATTCAGCATCAAAAGCATCAGCAGACTTATTAGTTCTTGCTTATGCTAGAACATTTGGACTTCCAGTAACAATATCAAGATGTTCTAATAATTATGGTCCTTATCAATTTCCAGAAAAATTAATTCCTGTTGTAATAAGTAAAGCTTTAAATAATGAACCTATCCCAGTATATGGTAAAGGAGAAAATGTAAGAGATTGGATTCATGTACATGACCATAATGTTGGAGTAGATTTAATCGTTAAACATGGTAGAAATGGTGAAGTATACAATCTAGGTGGTCATTCAGAAAGAACAAATTTAGAAGTTGTTAAAACAATATTAAAACAATTAGGAAAGTCAGAGAATTTGATAACATTTGTTACTGATAGACCAGGCCACGATTTAAGATATGCAATAGATTCTACAAAATCAGAAAAAGAATTAGGTTGGAATAGAACTTATACTTTTGAAGAAGGAATTAAAGAAACAGTAGATTGGTATGTTAATAATCAAGAATGGATTGATAATATAAAATCAGGTGAATATAAAAAATCTTATAAAAAAACAAGATAATATAAATAACAAAAAGTAGATACAACAATCTACTTTTTATTATAACATTTTAAGGCTAGATGATTTTCTTTTAAAATCAATGATTTAAATTTATAAAAATTAAACTTTTTGTTAACAATTTAATAAAAAAGCAAAATTGGGTTGCGGACATCAGTGACATATGTTATACTATTATTGGTATTAGATGCCTAGTGTCAAAAGAAATGGGTGAAAATTATGAAAGAAGACAATGTCGCTATAAGTATAAAAAATATGAGCAAAGATTTTATAATTTATGGGGATAAAGTAAATACATTAAAAGAAAGAATAATAAGATTTAACAAAAATAATAAAGAAATAAGAAATGTTCTAAGAAATATTAATGTTAATATTAAAAAAGGGGAAAGTGTTGCGTTGATTGGTGTTAACGGTTCAGGAAAAAGTACTTTGTTAAAATTGATTACTAGAATAATATATCCAACAAAAGGCACAATAAAAGTAAATGGTAAAGTATCATCATTACTAGAATTAGGCGCTGGGTTCCACCCTGATTTTTCTGGTCGTGAAAATATATATTTTAATGCATCAATATTTGGATTAACAAAAAAGGAAATTGATGATAGATTAGATAGTATAATAGAATTTTCTGAGTTAGAAGAGTTTATTGATACTCCAATTAGGACATACTCATCAGGTATGTATATGAGACTTGCTTTTTCTGTTGCTATAAATGTGGACGCTGATATAATATTAATTGATGAAATATTAGCGGTAGGAGATCAACACTTTCAAGAAAAATGTATGGATAAAATGTTAGAACTTAAAAAAAGTGGGAAGACAATAGTTTTTGTATCACATTCAGCAGGAGCAGTAAAATTCTTATGTGACAGAGCAATTTGGCTTAAAGATGGAGTGATAGAGATGGATGGCAAGACAGAAGATGTATTAAAAGAATATGAGAAAGTATGTGGTTAATTATGCAAATATTTAAAGAATTATATAACTATAGAGAGTTTTTAAAGACATCTATAAAAAAGGAATTTAGAGGAAAATATAAAAAGTCATTCTTAGGAGTATTATGGAGCTTTTTGAATCCACTATTCCAATTATTAATTTATGCAATAGTTTTTCCATTTATATTAAGAAATAATGTTGACAATTATACGATATTTTTGATTGTAGCATTAATGCCTTGGAATTTCTTTAATATGACAATTCTACAAAGCGCCGCTTCAATTGTAGCTAATGGGGGAATTATTAAAAAAGTATATTTTCCTAGAGAAATATTACCAATTAGTACTGCTACTAGTAATTTACTTAACTTTTTAATTACTGGCATAATAGTATTTGCAGCATTATTAATTAGCGGTATAGGAATAGGAACATCAGTGCTAGTACTACCATTAATTATAATTATACAATATATTCTTCAGTTAGGACTTGCATTTATATTCTCTTCTATAACAGTTTATGTAAGAGATGTAGAATACTTACTTAATGTATTTATGATGCTTATGTTTTATTTGTGTCCTATAGTATATTCAGCTGATATGATACCAGATAAATTTTTATCAATATTTAAATTAAATCCTATGTTTCATATTATAAGTTATTATAGAACTATATTATATGATAAACAAATACCTAATATGTCACATGTATTTATATTACTTATAGCATGCTTGTCAATATTAATAATAGGATATTTAATATTTCAAAAATGTAAAAAAAGATTTGCAGAGGAGTTGTAAATATGGAATATGAAATTTTAGAAAAATTGATATATGGAATTAAAAAACCACACTTATATTTAAAAATTAATGTTGATTCTAATATAGAAAAAATAGAAATTCATATAGATAAAAATGTCAAAATTATTGACACTTCTAAAAATGAAAACGAAATACTTATAGATATGGACTTACCATCAAATATAAAAAAAGTAGAAGTTTATATAGTTGGACAAGGACATTCAATTTCAATATATAATAAGCGTTATGATTATATGGTTCGCACGCTAAAAATTCTTAGTAAGCCATTTAGAATGTTATGGGATAGAATTTCATTTTTCGTTAGACCAATAAAAAAAGCAATCAAGATTGCTTGGACAAGACATCATTTTTTGATTCCACCACATAGAATTAAAAGATATATTAAGTCATTAAATCAAAATTATAAACATCCTATGCCAAATAATCTATTAAATCCTGAAAGCACCAAGGAATACAATATTTGGTTAAATCAACAAAATCATAAAATTGTAGATTTAAGCTTTAAATATAAACCTTTAATATCTATAATTATTCCAGTCTATAATGCGAGCCCAACAGATTTAGAATTGTGTATACAGTCTGCTTTAAATCAAACATATTTAAATTTTGAAATTTGTATTTCCGATGATAATTCAACCAAACAAGAAACCAAAGATGTACTAAAAAAATATGAAAATAATGATAAAGTAAAAATAAATTATAGAAATAAAAATGGAATGATATCAAAGAATATGAATTCAGCTATTGAAATATCAAGCGGCGATTTTATTGGCTTCCTTGACAATGATGATTTGCTAGATAAAAACGCATTATATTATATTGTAAAAGAACTAAATAGCAATAAAAAACTTGATTTAATTTATACAGATGAAGATAAAATTGATGAAAATGGTAAATATTGTGAACCTAATTTCAAAACAGATTGGGCTCCGGACACGTTGCTAAGTATGAACTATATATGTCATTTTACTGTAATAAGAAGAAAAGTGCTAGAAAAAGTAGGCTTATTTAGAAGTGAGTATGACGGCGCACAAGATTATGACTTATTTTTAAGGGTAACAGAAGTGACTACTGCCATTTCTCACATACCAAAAATATTGTATCATTGGAGAAAAAGTCCTAACTCAACAGCGGCAGAAAGTGGTAATAAGAACTATGCAAGAGAAGCTGGAAAAAAAGCATTAGGGGCGGCATTAAAAAGAAGAAAAATCAGTGCAGAAGTTAGATATGATGAAAGAACACCATTTTATATAATAAATTATAAAGTTATTAAAGAACCAAAAGTCTCAATTATAATACCAACAAAAGATTGCAAAGATATTTTAGAAAAATGTATAAATTCAATATATGAAAAAACTAAATATAAAAACTATGAAATCGTAATTGTAGATAATAATTCTGAAAAAGAAGAAACACTTGAATATCTACAAAAAGTACAAGAAGAACATGAAAATATTCGCATTATTAAGGACAATGGTAAATTTAATTATTCAAGAATAAATAATGATGCAATAAAGCAAACTAAATGTGATTATGTAATGCTATTAAATAATGATACAGAAGTCTTAACAGAAGGTTGGTTAACAACAATGGTTGGATATGCAATGCAAAAACACATTGGTTGCGTTGGAGCGAAGTTACTGTATCCAGACTATACAGTACAACACGCGGGTGTAATACTGGGTTTAGGAGGAGTTGCCTCTCATGCTTATATTGGCGCACATCGTGATGATTTGGGCTATTTAGGAAGACTTAGTGTTCCGTATGATTATAGTGCAAACACTGCTGCTTGTTTGTTAGTTAGCAGGAAAAAATTTGATGAGGTTGATGGGTTAGATGAGAATTTAGAAGTCGCATATAATGACATAGACTTTAATATCAAATTATTAGAAAAAGGTTATTATAATGTTACATTACAACAAGTTGAATTAATTCATTATGAATCAAAGTCAAGAGGATTTGATACAACTCCTGAAAAAAAGAAAAGATTTGAGCAAGAAATAAAATATATGATGGATAAATGGCAATATCAAATTAAAAATGACAAATTTTATAATAAAAATTTCTCGAAAAAAGCTTGGTTTCAGCTTGAAAGGAGAAAGTAATGATTAGTAGAAAAAACGCAATATTATGTATTGCATATTTATCAATATCATATTGCTTATTCTTTATTGCTATAAACAAGTTCCAATTTTTACACTTTTCAGTAGATTTGCTAATAATGTTTAGCATTATCAATGCTTTTGTTTCTGCCCATTTTATATTTGATATAAAAAAAATGTATGATCTAATATTTAAAAAAAGGTATATTATAGGTTTTATCATTTTTACATTTTTAGTAATAGGAAAATACAACGGTTCGTCAATTGAAATATGGAACAGAATAATACAACCGAGTTATCAATTGAATAATGAAGTAATAATAGGAAAGCCGAGGGATATAAGAAGTGATGAATGGCTTGTCAGTACACCTATAACATTATCACAGGCAACTGGGCAAGTAAATTATGCTGAATGTAATAATTTACTTGGAGCAACGCAAAACCTTGTTACTTTGAACCCGAAATTACCAAACAAAAATATATTTAGTTTACTGTCTTCACCAAATAATATTGGCTATTTATTATTAGGAAAAGAAAGAGGATTTTCATTTTCATGGTATTTTTGTTATTTTCTACTTTTCTTTTCATCGCTAGAAATGTTTTTAATAATAACAAAGCAAAAAAAATTACTATCATTTTTAGGGGCAATTTTAATCACATTGTCTCCAGTAATTCAATGGTGGCAAAGCCCACAAATAGTATCATATGGGAACTTAGCAATAGTAATATTCTATTATTTTATTAAAAGCGATAATAAAAAGAAGAAATTTTTATTATCAATATTATTTGGTTATTCGGGGATTCTCTATATAATGTGTTTATATCCTGCTTGGCAAATTCCATATGGTTATTGTTATTTAATGCTAATGATATGGATAATTGCAAGCAATAAAAATAAAGTTAGTTGGAAAGATTTAATTTATATTATACCAGCGGTAAGTGTTATAGCTATAATAATATTACCATTACTAATATCGAATAAAGAGGTTTTTGAAATTACAACAAATACAGTTTATCCTGGTCAAAGATTAAGCACAGGTGGTGGTGAATGGCGTTTACTATTTACATACATAAATAGTATTTATTATCCATTTAACGACTTTGGAAATCCATGTGAATTTTCTCAATATATATCTATTTTTCCGATACCAATTATTTACGGCATATATACAATGGTAAAAAACAAAAAGTTTGATTTATTTATTTGCCTAAGTACAATAATTCTTATAATCTTATGTACTTGGATATGTTTTCCAATTGGAACAATATTCTCAAGAATATCGTTATTATATATGACAACAGAGACTAGGGCACAAGTAGCTGTTGGATTCTTATCAGTTATTTTACTAATATATATAATAAGTAATTACCAAACAGAAAAAATTGACAAAGTAGATTTTAAAAAAATAGTGATGTTTATCGTTTCTGGAGTATGCGCCCTTATCATTGTGAAGGTATCTAATTCAGTTACTGAAGATATATTTTCGGGATATGTTAATCTTAATACATCAATTATTTCTGGTACAATATTGACAATAGTAATATTTTTGATATTAATAAACTACAAGAAAACAAATATTTTTCTTTCGATAATATTAATAATAATATCAATTATATCTGGTGCAATAGTTTCACCAATAAATAAAGGGATAGATGTTTTTTATACAAAACCAGTATCAAAAGAGATAGATGATTTGGTTTCTAAAAATAAAAGCTCAATTTTTCTTGCATCAGACAGTGGCATTACTCTATCAAATTATATTGTAGTAAATGGTGCAAAAACTATTAACACGACTAACTATATACCTAATCTAGAATTGTATAAGAAACTTGATGTAGATAATAAGTATAATGATATATATAATAGATATGAACATGTAGCAGTTAATATAGTAGATAAAAAAACAGAATTTATTTTAAATCAAGATGATTATATAACAATTAATCTTAATTATAGTGATGTATGTAAAATAAATGTTGATTATCTAATAACTAATAATAGCAATGATAATTATAATAGTTTTAATCTAATTTATGATGAATATGGAATTAAAATTTTTAGAACAAACTGTTAGTAAAGAGTGATAAAAAATAAAAAAATATCACTTTTTTTGATATTTATTTTACTTCTAATGTTATAAATGATATAATTATATTGTATATCTGGTTAAAGGAGTAGTGTATATGAATACAAAAAAGCAAAAAGTTCTATTAATAATTCCAGCTTATAATGAGGAAGAAAGTATATTAAATGTAGTTAATAAGATATATAATTACAATAAAGAAAATAATACAAAATATGATATTGTTGTTATTAATGATGGTTCAAAAGACAATACTGAAAAAATATTATGTGAAAACAATATTAATCACATAAAATTGATTAATAATCTTGGAATAGGAGGAGCAGTACAAACAGGATATAAATATGCCTTAGAAAATGACTATGATATAGCTGTACAATTTGATGGAGATGGACAACATGATATAAGATATGTTGAAAAAATAATAGAACCAATAATAAATGGAAATGCAAATATGGTTATAGGTTCAAGATTTGTAGATGAGAAAACAAGTAAATTCAAGTCAAGTAAGGCAAGGCAGCTTGGAATAAAGATAATATCATTCTTTATAAATCTAGTTACATCAAAAAAAATATATGATACCACAAGTGGCTTTAGAGCAATAGATAAAACATTAATTCAAAAATTTTCAGAAAACTATCCAGTAGAATACCCTGAACCAGTATCTACAACTGAAGTTTTAAAACAAAAATATAATGTTCAAGAAGTAGCGGTTAGCATGAACGAAAGAGAAAGTGGCATCTCAAGTATAAGAATGTGGAAAAACTGCTATTACATGATAAATGTAATACTATACATTTTGGTAATAGGCCTAAGGAGGTATAAGAAATGAGTATATCATTAAAAATAGTATCTATTTCATTTATATTATTATTAATAATAATGATACTTCATCTGTTAAAAAAAGATAAAATTACTATAAAATACTCGATAGCATGGCTAATACCATGTATAATCCTTCTATTTTTTACAATAATACCAGGTTTCCTATCGTGGACTACTAAAATACTAGGATTTCAAACTGCTTCAAATATGGTAATTGCTATGTTAATAGCCTTATTAATGATGATAAGTATAGTCTTAACAGTAATTGTATCCAATCAAAAAAATCAAATAAGAGTTTTAATACAAGAAGTAAGTCTATTAAAGGAAAAATATAAAAATGAAAAGTAATAGTAATTTAAAAAAAGCTTTTATTTGGAATACTTTAGGAAGTGGTTTTACTGCTTTCAACTCACTATTTTTCCTAATAATAGCAACAAGAATTAATGGTAAAACGGAAGCTGGTATATTTACTCTTTGCTATGCAACATCAGGTCTATTATATATAATTGGTACTTATGCTGGAAGAACATATCAAGTAACAGAACAAAAAGAAGAGATTGGAGACAATGAATACATAGTAAACAGAATATTAACGGTTATTATAATGTTAATATCTAGTGCAGTATTTAGTCTTGCCTCACACTATACTAATCTAAAATTAAAATTATTAATACTTTTATGTTTAATGAGAGCAGTAGAGGCTCTATGTGATGTATTTCATGGAATACTTCAGAAAAATGATAGATTAGATATTGTTGGAAAATCACTATTAATAAGAAGTATTCTAAATATTATAGCATTTTTAACAATAGATAAGATATTTAATAATTTAGTATTATCTTGTTTATCACTAATTATAATAGATATATTAGTATTAATATTTATAGATATAAAATACGGCCTAAAATATAAAGATAAAAATAAAAAAATAAGTTATAGTAGTGCCTTAAGTATTTTAAAGCTAGGCTTTTATACATTTGGTTTTACATTACTTGCAAATTATTTAATAAATATTCCAAGGTATTCTATAGATAAATATTTGGATGAAAGTTTTCAAACAATATTTGGAATAATAGTAATGCCGGGTACATTCATAACACTATTAAGTCAGTTTATAATGCAACCACTAATTACCAAAATGAAATCACTTTGGATAAATAAAGAAAAAAACGAATTTAACAATATAGTAAAAAAGACACTATTAGCAATAGTAGGAGTAGGTATAATATCAATATTATTAGCATACTTTTTTGGAATAATGGTTTTAAACTTCCTATACGGCCTAGATTTAAGTGAATATTTAATATCACTAATAATTATTTTAATAGGAACAACATTTTATGCACTATCGTTATTTTTATCAAATTGTCTAATAATATTTAGAAAAACCAAAGTACAACTAACAATCTATTCAATAACAGTAATCTTAGGAATAATTATATCAAGACTATTAGTAAGCAAATACGCATTTACTGGAGGAATATATAGTTATTTACTAATAATGTTATTATTATTTATTATGTATATAGTAACATTTATATTTATAAACAATAAAACTACAAATTGGAAAGGAAGAGAAAAAGATGAAAATACTAGTTGTATGCCAACACTTTTATCCAGAAAATTTCAGAATAAATGATATATGTTTTGAATTAGTAAAGAAAGGTAATGATGTAACAGTTTTAACAGGGTTACCAAATTATCCGAAGGGTAAGGTGTTGAAAGAATATAAATGGGGAAAAAATAGGAATCAAATAATAAATGGTGTAAAAATAAGACGATGTTCTTTAGTAGGAAGAGGTAATTCTACTATAAAGATGATGATAAATTATATGTGGTTTGCCATATTTGGAAGCCTAAAGGCAATATTTATAAAAAAAGAATTTGATATAGTATATGTTTATCAGCTTTCTCCTATAACAATGGCATGGCCAGCTATTGTTGTTAAAAAGATTAAAAAGATTCCACTAATAATACATGTATTAGATCAGTGGCCAATTAGTATTACAACCGGTGGTATTTCAAAAGAATCATTACCATATAAAATCTTAACTAGATGGAGTAAAAATGTTTATAATTCAGCAGATTTAATAACATGTAGTTCAAAATCGTTTAAGAATTATTTTATAAATGAGTTAAAAATATCAAAAGAAAAGGAATTTTTGTATTTACCATCTTATGCTGAGAGTGACTATGAACTTCCAGGAAGTATTGAAAATAAAGTATTTGATTTAATTTTTGCTGGAAATATAGGACCGGCACAAAGTGTAGAAACAATAGTAGAGGCTGCAAATATTCTCAAAAAAAATAAAAATATATTTTTTCATATTGTTGGCGATGGTTTAAGCAAAAAAAGTTGTGAGGAATTGGCCAAAAAACACAAATTATCAAATATAAAATTTTATGGATATTTTAGTGTTGACAAAATGTCAAAATTTTATAAAATTGCCGATGCATTTTTAATAACTATGGTTGATAATGAAGTAGTTAATAGTACACTACCAGCAAAAGTTCAATCATATATGCTAGCAGGTAAACCAATAATAGGGGCAATAAATGGCGAAGTAAAAGACGTAATAAAGGAAGCAGATTGTGGTCTATGTTGCAATTCTTTAGATTTTGAAGAACTTGCTAAAATAATATTGCAAGCAAGTAAATCAACATCATTAAAGAAATGGGGAGAAAATGCTTATAATTACTATTCTAAAAACTTTGATAAAGATAAATGTATAAGTCAGTTAGAGAATGTAATGAAAAATGAAATAAAAAAAGCCAAAAATAATAAGTAATTATTAAAAAAAGTTTAAAAAAAGATTAAAAAGTGTTATAATTTTTTTGGAGGTATATATATATGAGTATATTTAAAGATAAAGTTTTGTTAATAACTGGAGGTACTGGTTCATTTGGAAATGCAGTATTAAAAAGATTTTTAGACACAGATATTAAGGAAATTAGAATTTTTTCAAGAGATGAGAAAAAACAAGAAGATATGAGAATAAAATATAAAAATGATAAAATAAAATTTTATATTGGGGACGTTAGAGATTATAGAAGCATAGATGATGCAATGGATGGTGTAGATTACATATTTCATGCAGCAGCATTAAAACAAGTTCCTAGCTGTGAGTTTTTCCCTGTTCAAGCTGTAAAAACAAATGTGTTAGGAACAGATAATGTATTAGAAGCAGCAATTAATCATAATGTAAAGAAAGTAATTGTACTTAGTACAGATAAAGCAGCATATCCTATTAATGCTATGGGAATGAGCAAAGCACTAATGGAAAAAGTTGCTATTGCCAAAGGAAGAAACCTTAAAGAAGGAAAAACTGTAATATGCCGTACCAGATATGGCAATGTAATGGCAAGTCGTGGTTCTGTTATACCATTATTTTGTGAACAAATTGCTGCGGGAAAACCACTTACAGTTACTAATCCAGAAATGACTAGATTTATGATGACACTTGAGGAAGCAGTTGATTTAGTAATTTATGCTTTCGAACATGGAAAACAAGGCGACCTTTTTGTTCAAAAAGCACCAGCTGCGACGATTGAAACATTAGCAGAAGCAGTAAAAGAACTTAAAAATAGTAATGTTCCAGTGAACTGCATAGGAACTAGACACGGCGAAAAGTTATATGAAGTATTAGTTACTAAAGAAGAAATGGTAAACGCAATTGATATGGGAGATTATTATAGAATACCAGCTGATAATAGAAATCTTAATTATCAGAAATATACAAATGAAGGAAACGCTGACTTAAATGATATTGAAGAGTATAATTCACATAATACAACAAGATTAGATGTTGAAGGGATGAAAACTCTGCTAAAAAAGTTAGATTTATTTAAATAGGAGGTATCTATGAAGGTATTAATAACAGGCAGTAATGGTTTTATTGGAAAAAATCTTGTTTCACATTTACAAGAAGAAGATAATGTAGAAATAATTACATATGATGTTAAAGATAATTTTTCAAAAATAGAAGATAATATAGATGACATTGATTTTATATTCCACTTAGCAGGTGTTAATAGGCCTCAAAGCGTAGAAGAATTCTATCATGGTAATTCAGATTTAACAAAAAAAATAGTAGACTTAATAAAAAATAAAAATATTCCATTATTAATTACTTCAAGTATACAAGCAACAAAAGATAATGATTATGGTAAAAGTAAAAAAATAGCAGAAGATTATATTATTGATAATTTAAAAGAATACTATATTTTTAGACTTCATAATGTTTTTGGTAAATGGTGCAGACCAAATTATAATTCTGTTGTTGCAACATTTTGTTATAACATTTCACATGATTTAGAAATTAAAGTAAATGACCCAAATACTGAACTGTCTTTAATATATATTGATGATATTATTGAAGAATTTATTAGAGTAATGAAGGGAAGTAAACCTGAAGAAATAAATGACAAATATTGTTATATTAATCCAAGGTATAATGTTACTTTAGGATATATTACATCAAAGTTATATGAATTTAAAGATAGTATGAATTCTATATATGTCCCAAATACTGGTAACGATTTTATAAAAAAATTATATTCAACATATATCAGTTATGTTGATGTCAATAAAACAGTTACTACAGCAACAAAAAACGTAGATGAACGTGGAGCATTTATAGAACTTATGAGAACATATGAAAATGGTCAATTTTCAGTTTCTTTCAGTAAGCCGGGAATTATAAGAGGAAATCACTATCATCACACAAAATTAGAAAGATTTATTGTAATTAAAGGTAAAGCAAAAATAAGCTTTAGTAGTGTAATTGATGATAATGATAATTATTCATTCATTGTAGATGACAATGAAATAAAAATAGTAACTATTCCAGTTGGATATACGCATAATATAGAAAATATTGGTGATGATGAAATGATTTTAGCCATTTGGTGTAATGAGTTGTTTGACAAGGAAAAACCAGATACATACTATAAGAAAGTAAGAGAAAAGAAGTAGGTGGAAAAATGAAAAAATTAAAAGTAATGGTTGTTGTAGGCACAAGACCAGAAATTATTAGATTATCTGAAGTTATAAAAGCTATAGATAAATATTTTGAACTTGTTTTAGTTCATACAGGTCAAAACTATGATTATACTTTAAATCAAGTGTTTTTTGAAGAATTTGGATTAAAGAAACCTGATTATTATTTAGATTCACCAGGAAAAAATCTTGGTGAAACAGTAGGCAACATTATAGCAAAAAGTTATGATGTTATCAACAAAGTTAAACCAGATGCTTTACTAGTATTAGGAGACACTAATAGTTGTTTAGCAGCATATTCTGCTAAAAGATTAAAGGTTCCAATTTTCCATATGGAAGCTGGTAATAGATGCTTTGATTTTAATGTTCCAGAAGAAATAAATAGAAGAGTAGTAGATCACATAAGTGATATTAATTTAGCCTATACAGAAAATGCTCGTAGATATTTAATCAATGAAGGAATTAAAAATGATTTCTTATATGTTACAGGCTCCCCTATGAAAGAAGTTTTGTATAAGAATATGGATAGTATTAATAAGTCAGATATCTTAAAAAAACTAAATTTAAAAGAAAAAGATTATTTCGTTGTTAGTGCACACAGAGAAGAAAATATAGATATAGATTCTAATTTTACTGAACTTGTTAATTCATTAAATAAAGTTGCAGAAACTTATGGTAAAAAGATAATTTTTTCTACTCACCCAAGAACTGCTAAAAGAATTAAAGAAAAAAATATTAAGTTTAATGATTTAATTATTAACATGGAACCAATGGGATTTTTCGACTACGTTAATTTACAAAAAAATGCCTTTTGTGTTTTATCAGATAGTGGTACAATTCCAGAAGAAAGCTCCATCTTGAATTTTCCTGGAGTTTCTATGAGAAACAGTACTGAAAGACCTGAAGCATTGGATGCAGGTAGTATTGTTTTAGGAGGAGTCAACGAAAGAGACATTCTAAATTCAATCGAGCTTGCTGTTAATTCATACGTTGAAGGTAAAGAAAGTCCGGTAAGAGATTATAATGATACTAATGTGTCAGAAAAAGTTGTTAAAATAATACAAAGCTATTATAATATCGTTAACGAAAGAATATGGAAGAAATAAAAAACAGAAAAAAACTATGATATATAGTTTTTTTTCTTATTATATAGTATAATAAATATAAGAAAGAAGTGAATTTATGAATAAAGCATTAGCCCATTTACATACAATCAATAAGCACAAAGTAAAAGTTACATACTTGTGTTTTCGCTGTCATTTATACAAACAAGGATTCCTACATGACTTAAGCAAATACTCTTATATTGAATTAAAAACCGGTTTTCATTATTATCAAGGATTCCGCTCTCCTATTGATGCAGAAAAAGAAGAAAAAGGCTATTCATTAGGTTGGTTACATCATAAAGGAAGAAACAAACATCATTGGGAATATTGGCTTGATTTTGGCGTAAATGGTATATATGCATGTAAAATGCCAACCAATTATGTCATTGAAATGTTTTGTGATCGAGTTGCTGCAAGTATGATCTATCAAAAAGAAAAATACACCGATTCAAGTGCCCTTGAATATTATGAAAATGGACAAGGTAAAATTCTGATTCACCCGGAAACAGACGCCCTCATCCATCACTTATTAAAATATTTATCTGAGCATGGTTTAGATCAAACCATTCATTATATTGTTACAGAAATCAAAGAATAATTATTCTACAGTCACACTTTTCGCAAGGTTACGAGGTTTATCTACATCGCAACCTTTTTCTTTTGCGACATAATATGCGAGTTCCTGCAATAAAACCGTTGCTGGAATACAACTAAATAGTGGATCCACATCCGGAATACGAATTACATAATCAAAACCTTCTGCATTCTGATTTTTTGAAGTAATTAGAATAACTTTGGCCCCACGAGCCACTGTTTCTAAAATATTTGAAATTGTCTTTTGTGCAACATTAGGCTGTGTAGCTAACGCAATCACTACCGTATCTTTTTCAATCAATGCGATAGGACCATGTTTTAATTCTCCAGCCATATATGCATCGGCATGTACATAAGAAACTTCTTTTAGTTTTAATGCCCCTTCTAAAACACTTAAATAATCCAATTGTCTACCAATAAAGTAAGCATCTTTTTGATTCGTTAGTAGTTTTGCGAATTCTGCCATTTTATCTTCTTGTTGAAGCATTTCTTCTACCACTTCTGGCATTTGTTTCACCTGATCAATCATATGATTTTGGTTTCCTAAAACCCCATTACATAATGAAGCTAATTTTAAACATAGACATGCCAACAATACAAGTTGTGTTGTATAAGCCTTCGTACTTGCGACTGCAATTTCTGGCCCAGCACAAGTATATAATACAAAATCAGATAAACGAGCTAGACTAGAGCCTAATACATTTGTCACAGCTAACGTTTGTGCTTTATTTTCTTTTGAAAGTTTTAATGCCGCCAAAGTATCGGCTGTTTCTCCAGATTGTGAAACAAAGATGCATAAAGTGTTTTCATTAATTCGATAATTTCCATATCTAAACTCACTTGCACTAATGCAGTAAATTGGTAAATCAATCCATGTACGCAATAAGTATTGAGCATACAAACTCGCATGATATGCAGTTCCGCATGCAACAAAATAGATTTGATTGATTTTTGAAACATCTAAACCAGATAATTCTGGCATAGCCAAATTATTTTCAATATGAGCTCTTAGCGTTTCTTTAATGACATATGGCTGTTCATGCATCTCTTTTTGCATAAACGTATCATATCCACCTTTTTGAGCTGCACACGCATCATATGAAATATGTGTCCATTTCATAGATACTTTGTCTCCAAAGAAATCATACAATTCAATACTGCCTGGTTTCAAAACAGCCATTTGATCATCTTCTAAAGCACAAATATCTTTTGTGTAATCTAATACAGCTGGAATATCACTTGCACAAAAAGCAGCCGTACCGGTTTTTCCAACAATCATTGGACTTTCTTTTTTTGCGACAAATACGCAGTCTGGATAATCTGTACAAACCACACATAACGCAAAACTTCCTTGAAGATATTGTACACATTTCTTTAAGGCATACATCATATCTCCTTGATAGTAATAATCCAACATATGAACAATGACTTCACTATCTGTCTGTGATTGAAATTTATATCCCTGTTCCAATAAGCATTCTTTGATGGATGCATAGTTTTCGATGATTCCATTATGCACAATTGAAATTGTCTCACTCTCATTTGTATGTGGATGCGAATTCATATTACTTGGAACACCATGTGTTGCCCAACGTGTATGTCCGATTCCACATGTTCCTATCAGTGCTTTTCCTTCATCTGTTTTTTCAATCAGATTGCTTAATCTTCCCTTGGCTTTAACCACCTGTGCCAGACGCTCCCCATCTCGCACAGCGATCCCCGCCGAATCGTACCCTCGGTACTCTAATTTAGACAGACCATTTAATAAAATAGGTGCTGCCTGCTGTGTCCCAGTAAAACCAACTATTCCACACATTTTATCTTTATCTCCCCTTAAATGCTATTATTTATTTGAATTTTCAAAAATATGATCTATTAGTTTTCCATATTGTTCGCTTCTATTTTCTTCTGGCAACATCTCGATAATCTGCAAAGCAATTAAATATTTCTCGGTTGCCTCCAATCGTTTGTGGTACTTTCCAAGTTGTTTAGATGTTTCTTTATACATCCCAAAATAAAGACCAGACACAATCTCTACTATTGCTCCAGATAGACCAGCCATAAATGATGCAGAACTATTTCCCCCCAATAAAAATATAATGACTGCCAAAACAAAAAGCATAAATCCTGCAAAGCATGAGAACATAGCTACTGAAAAAGATTTTCTGATTTGCTGTTTACAGATAACATAGAACTCTTTCAATTCTTTTAAATTTTCAAACATTAAAGTTCTAATATTCTGATTCTCTTCCTTGCTTTTTTCAGTTAAAATATCCAGATCCTTGATAGCTTCTGAAACCTCTTTTGCTTCCTTTTCAGCAACCAACTCATCTGTTTTTACTTTCATTTTGTACAGAGCATGTATTGATTTTATTATCCAAATAATCCCCAAGCACCATGTTATCGGAGATGAAACCGGCGATTCACAATACTGCACTATCAGCTTATGTATAAATTGCAATGCATTTCCGAACATCTTTTAATCTCTGCCGTACAAATCTCTTGTATACACTTTATCTTTTACATCATCTAAGCAACTATCATATCTATTTGCGATAATTGCCTGGCTCTGTTCTTTAAATTTGTCCAGATCATTCACAACCTTGCTTCCAAAGAAAGTGCTTCCATCTTCCAATGTTGGCTCATATATAATAACCGATGCCCCTTTAGCTTTGATTCTCTTCATAACTCCCTGTATAGAGGACTGGCGGAAATTATCTGAATTTGATTTCATAGTAAGGCGATATACACCAATTACAACCTCTTTTTCCATAGAGGCATCGTATGTATTCTCATCTCCATAAGCGTAATATCCTGCTTTCTGTAAAACACGATCTGCTATGAAATCTTTCCTTGTTCTATTAGACTCAACAATTGCAGACATCATGTTCTGTGGTACATCTTCATAATTAGCTAAGAGCTGCTTGGTATCTTTTGGTAAACAATATCCACCATATCCAAATGACGGATTGTTATAATGAGAACCAATTCTAGGATCAAGGCACACACCATTAATAATCTGCTGTGTGTTCAGTCCTTTCATTTCTGCATAAGTATCAAGCTCATTAAAATATGAAACTCTGAGAGCCAGATATGTATTAGCAAATAATTTCACTGCTTCTGCTTCTGTAAATCCCATTATCAAGGTATCAATATTTTCTTTAATTGCACCCTCCTGTAACAATCCAGCAAACGTGTTCGCAGCTTTTACAAGTCTAGCATTTTCAACATCTGTTCCCACAATAATTCTGGATGGGTACAGATTATCATATAATGCTTTTGACTCTCGTAAAAATTCCGGACTGAAGATAATATTATCACAGTGGAATTTTTCTCTAATACTTGCGGTATACCCTACCGGAATTGTAGATTTAATTACCATAATTGCATCTGGGTTATATTCAATAAC
>OLSD01000483.1_pt1 | contig 40485 bp, 38 predicted proteins | sample 1672211 | NCBI WGS metagenome assembly OLSD01 (sample SAMEA3136659, study PRJEB25190) | human gut metagenome | reverse complement strand
GAAAATCCATCAGGCGTAAGCTAAAAATTTTTGTCGTGTGCTTGACATACGGGTGGCGCAGGTCGTGAAAGCGGATGTGGGGCAGGTCGTACTTCTTCAGCAGCTTGTGGAAGGTGTGGCTCACATAGTCGGGGGAGTAGGGGTGCCCGTCCTCCCAGGTGAACACATAGTCGTTGTCTATGTAATCCTTGCCGAAGTGGTTGCGGTAGTATTGCTCCTGCTGTAACAGGATCTTGAACAGCCGCACCGCATCATCGGTCAGGGGAAAGCTGCGGAAGCTGGATGCGTTCTTGGTCTTGTTCTTCTCCACGACCTTCGTGACCCGGGCCACGGTGTGCCGTATGGTCAGCGTTTGCATCGCAAAGTTGATGCTGTCCCATTTCAGCCCCAGCACCTCGCTGCGGCGCAGGCCGTACAGCGCGGTGACATAGATGATAGGGTAGAGTCGTTCGTTCTTGACGGCAGTCAGCAGGTCTCGCATCTGTGATTCCGTGTAGAACGTGCCGGTAAACTGCGCCGCGTGCGGCATGACGACCAAATCAGCTGGGTTTGTCTGGATCAGACCGTCCCTCTGCGCCAATTTGAGCGTCTGATTGAGCACGTTCTTGTGCTGGCGCAAGCTAACCGCTGACAGGCCGCCGTGGCCGTCAGAGCGCCCGAATTTAGCCTTTACGTTGATGTACGTCTGCAGCGTCTCGCCGTCAACATCGCACAGCCGTATTTGCAGATCATCGAAGTAGGGGAGGATGTGCGCTCGGGCCTGTACCTCGTAGCCCTGATAGGTGACCTCGTCCACGCGATGCCGGACGTCCTCCAGCCAGCGGCGCACGGCGTCACTGAATAGAATATCGTGAGGGGCAGCCTGCTCAGGCTTTTCGCCGAGCATGTCAAGCATGATCTGCCTGGCTTTGCCCTCGTTTCCTGTTACTGACAGCCCTGTGGAAACCCAGGTCTGATTTTTTTTGCCATCTGTCGTATGCGTGAGCACGACATAGTATTTGTCGTTTTTTACGCGCAAGCTGGCTGTCATGAGAAGGGCCTCCCAAAGCATTGTGGCATAAGACTGCACCTCCAAGATTCGACTGTCGGGACGGGGCGTTTTCCTCGTCCGCAAAACCAGTATACTACAATCGTTACGATTTCAAAAATGTACGAATGGAACCAATATGGCGGCACAGCAATGCCGTGAAAGCGAGCGCCTTCACGGCATAATCTGCTGCTATATTGGTTTTGCGTTTTTCTCCCCCTGCAAATTCCAAACAGGCAACCCTTCCCGGCGCTGTGCCCTGCAAGGCAGCCTTTTGGCCGGCCTTGCAGCATGTTGTCACGCCTTCTTGGCACGCTCCCCGGACAAATTCGGATTATCGCGCTGCTTCCCCAAAAGCGGTACGGCAGAGGACGCTATTCAGTTGTGGTGAGAGGAAGTATATCTCCTCTCAATTACAATGGATAGCGTCGAAGTGTGGGAATGGGAAGGACGGAAAATAAAAATTTTACTTTTGAAGTGAGTACGGAGGGTGATGGACTCATTTTTTGGCATTGGAGCCTGAAATGTAAAAGAATTTTACAGAATTTTTGGCTACCTGAAGCCGATAGTATATAAGGCAAAGGGTGGGGTACGATCTGTTGCAGGATATTCTAAACCTTTGCAGAGTCTATTATTAAAGGCGGAAGGCTATGAATGAACGAATTACAGCAGCTAACTTACTATGCACCTATGCATCGCTAGAATAAGTTTGCAATTATCTGATGAATCTGGCAGCTTCGTTTTCGAAAAACGCGATACCGAGGGTTGCAAAAGCAAATCGCAAAAATGAATATTATGTTTGCTTTGGCAAACTTGATTTTAGCTGACAGACCCTGTCTGGCGACTTAATTGAGCTTTGCCTCGCAAGCAGATTATGGAATGCGTCTGACCTTTTGAGGTTGGACGTTTTTCTGTTTTGGGGAAAGCTCAATTGTGCGGTGTTGCCCTAAAGAAGAATTTTGTCAATGGATAGCGGGATCAACGGAGCACAGCACAAAAGCACCAAAGCCACGCGCCACGAAATGCCTACGGTAATGGCAAACAACAAAAGCGGTGCAAGCATGGCGTAAAAGAACTGCGGCAGGTGGCTGGAATAGTACAGGTCCAGCTGCTCCACGCCCTCCAGGGCAATCTGAGTCAGGCCCGCCATGCTCATGTCATCGGTAGAACGCACACCAAGGCGAACGATTTTATTGTAGACGCACTCGCGCAGATTCTTTTTGACGCTGAGACCCAGTGTGTCCTTCAAGTCCCCGACAATACGGGTGGTAGCATAGCGAACCGCCAATCCGTCACAGGCGCAGACTACTGGTACCAGAAAAACACCCGCGCTGCCGCCGTTATACTGGACAGCAAGTGCAATGGACTAGCACAGAGACGCAGTGATGCCGACATTCGCAAACAGGCCCAGCACCATCCAGCCTACACAGAAGCCGATATACTTTTTGTTGCTGCCGAGCAGGCGGAGAAGATCCTTGTCTATCATTCGATATTCCCTCATGGTTTGTTTGCGCCGGTACAAGGGCGCAAATTTCAAATTAGCGTCAACTAACCAATGGACAAAAAAATATCCGCCTGCAAACAAGCGCGAAGCGCAGCATTCATCACATACGTAAGAATGAAATGACTTCTTTTGCAAGCTGTTGTGGATACGATTATGGCAGCCCTGTCGAAGCGTAATGAAAACAAAATGAAATCAAAACTGGGTTAGAAAAGGCTAACAATCTATTATTCTACAGATTTTTTAGCATTTGTTAAGCGGAAATAATTACACTTGCAGCATAATAGACCAGACGGCAGGAAAGAACCGTTGGATATGACAAAATAGTGGTTGGGTGACAAAGGATATAAAACGATAGGATAAAGAAGAAATGAAGCAAGATAAAAATATTCGGTGCGATGAAAGCAGTTCTAACCCCGCCACTACGGCCATAAAAATCAAGGCCGCAACATGAACAAATGATTCATAAGTGTCTAAAAATAAACAGAAGCAAAAATCGACATAAAAATAGGAACGATATATCGCATATAAAACGGAATGCAAGAATTGACATATCGAATAGAAACTGTCTGTTTACATTGTCACATCAGGGTGATAGGATGAGGGTGCAGTGAAAAACTTCCCCCAAATGGAGAAGATGAACGGCAAAGAGGAGTGAGCAGAAAATGGAGCAGGCAGTGGTAAAGATTCTGCTGCTGGGAATCTGCGGATATGGCAGTAACTACATCAAGGAAATTTCGGAACGCGACATTCCCGGTATAAAAATCGAGGGCATCTGTGAGGTCGTTCCCAACGCCGCAGATTTGTATCCCATCATTAAAGAACAGAACATTCCAATCTATCAAACGCCTGAGGACTTCTATAAAGAACATACCGCCGATCTGGCTGTTGTCTCAACGCCCATTCATCTGCATTATTCGCAGATCGTCACCTGCCTGACGCATGGATCGAATGTGCTGACCGAAAAGCCCGTCTGCACCTCGGTAGAGGGCGCACGCAAGCTGGAACAGCTGGAAAAGGAGACTGGTAAGTTCATTTCGGTAGGGTATCAGCTTATGTTACTGACAAGATATGTTACAGATACAGATACTGGTGAACATACTTGGCATGCAGGATATGAGGATTTAGATAATGTCACAAAGCTATTACCACAAGGCGAATGGTATCGAATTGACAGTAATACAATAACAAATTATAATTTGGCATTAGGGTTCAGCAGCGAGGGCTTTTTCAGTTCCACAGTTTCGCCGGGCATTTTCTCTTTTTACATGGAAGCGGGACATGGCAGGACAGTAATGCCCCTTGATGGACAACCAAACTATGCTTTACGAAGTTTGTTGGGTGTTAAATACTTGATGGTTGGCGTTGAAGATGAAAAGGCGTGGAGCGCTGATGCTTCTGAAACAAAAGTTACTATTAACAATAGTAACGCCGGTAACGCTTTACAATTGTTGAAGGTTAGTGAAGACACCACCGATACTGTTTATACACCGCAAGAATGGGCTGTCAACTGGGAGGAGCGTGGCAGAACAGAAGAAACTATTGTTTATGAGAACCAGAATTTTATTCCAATGGGCTTCGCATACGACTATTGCTGAATAATGCGAGGACCTCTGCTTTCGTGGCAGGGGTGCTTTTTTCCGTTCTGGACTATTTGCAGGTAACCGTTCAACCACAGCGTCAAGCAAAAAAACTGGAGTCAAACCCGGCTCCGCAAACTTCAAATTTTCTTTTTGTAAACGTCAGGCAGTTTGTCCGACCACGGTGCATATATCGGAGTCAGAACCCCGCTTGCACGGACTTTTAGCCCCACTTTCACGCGCTAAAGCCCCAACCTATGTATTGGAAACAAACGGATAACATAATAGGTCACTCTGTCTGAATACTTAAGGGCTTCTCTGGCTAACTGCAGACCGACGGCTATTCGACGTACAACGTTGTCGAATCTGTGACTAGAGTCGGATGCTGGGCTCATGCAAGACGCAAATGGGTAGATTGCTTTGAGGGCAAGAAACCTGTTGAAGGGAGCCAATCCGAAAAGGCTTTTGCATATGTTGAAAAGATTTTCGCATTAGAAGCTTGCTGGAGAGATATGTTACCTGACGAACGTCAAAAACATCGTATGGCTGAAATGAAACCCGTTATGGATGACTATTGGGACTTCCTTTCCAGTTTTTCTTCTGAAAAAGATTCGAATCTGCAAAAGGCACAAACATACTCGCTACACCAGAGAAAACAGTTGGAGGCTGTTCTGCTGGATGGAAGACTGGAACTTACAAACAATGTGGCGGAGCGATCCGTTAAGCCGATTGTTATGGCCGGAAGGAATTTCTTATTCTGCGACACAGCCAAAGGCGCAGATGCCAGTGCCCTGTGCTTCAGCGTGATTGAAACAGCTAAACGCAACAAGCTGGATCCCTTTGGATACCTTCTGTTCCTTTTGCAGGAGCTTCCCAAACCCGGAAGCGAGCAACTCATGAGCAACTCCTGCCGCTATTGCCTTGGTCTACGGCGCTCCCTGAATATTGCCATCTGTCTTGATTTTTTGAGCATCTCAGTTTCGAGGTGCTCTTATTTTTTTGCCTTCACGGGGGATTATTGATTGCTTACGATAAAATGAGTGCGGGAATAAAATCCTGAAATAAATACTGGAATATAATTCTATTGGAATTTTAACAAAGTTCGACAGAAAAAGAGTGAGAACACGTTGAAATGGTTTGTTTGAAGGTTGTATTATAACTAATGCGGACAAATGTAGTATGATACGAATTATTCAACTGGATGCGGATAGTAAATTAAATACAGTCAGTATGATGGCCACCTAAGAAGTCTTTTTTTGCTTCTCTGGTGGCCTTCTTTATAAACCACATGCGGGAATTGTGAAATTTATATTTATGATTCCCAAATCACCTAAGCGACGCAATCCATTGTAACTGAGGGGATAGGTGATTTTGTGGTGAAACTGCTTAGTTGCGCTCGAAGCAGGGGACCTCCTAGGTGTGATTTGACCGAAAAAATTCAAATCGCTATAGGAGGTCAAAATGACTGAATTAGAAATGTATGAACTTTGGCGCACACTTCGTTTATGGGCCAATTATAATCAGCTTAACCAGACGATAGAAAAGAACTGGCTTAGCAATTCGTTCAACAGCCATATCCTTGATTTGTTAGACAAAGAGGAAATTAAATACAGGTCGGAGAAACGTCTCCTTGGATATAGGAACAAGGGGAAAAGGCGACTTGCTGGTAATGCAAATCAGCCGATTATTATCAATATTGATGATGTGGCTGATGTCATTGATGTTCGTGCGGAAGATGAATTCGCTCGAGTAGAGCTTCTGGTATCATTGAAGCAGGAATTGGAAAGACTCTCACCCAGAGAGCTAATGATTATTCGTACTTATTTGGATTATCCTATAGAGGTTGTGGCGAGGAAGCTTAAGGTTAGACCCAACACGATTTCTAAGGCACGAAGAAAAATTGCAAGAGAATTGAGAAAGAAGCTGGTTTGAGATGAAAAGGGAAGAACTGTGGACTCCATCTGCAAGGCGGTTTGAATGCCTGCTCAAGGCTGCGCAGAATGGCGACTATAACGCATACATGAGTTTGATGGCGAGGTTTTTTAAGGTAATGGATGACAAGGCAAGGAATAACTACTTGCGCGATTACGAGATGTTTACGGCACTGGTTGAACGGGTCTCAGAAGGAATCTTTGGTTTCAGTTCTGAAGATGCGTATCAGCGTGAATTGAACAAGGAAAAACACCCGTCAAAGAAGCGGAAGAAGTTCGGACGCAGGTGATGATCTGAGCGTTAGTAGTTAATATTGATTCGAATAAAAACAGATTGCTGCAAGCGTAGCAATCTGTTTTTATTTGAATCAGTTGCGTTTTAAGCAAAATATGAATCGTGTATCAATTGACGGCTACATATAACAATCTATCGAATTTTAGCCTCATTCACCTTATGAACAAGGGTGTATTTGTAAAATGTGCTGAATTTGTGTACTTGTATAATTAAAGTGAATCCGATTTGTTGATAAATGTCGAATTGTGTGCTATTATATCAATGCATATATTGGGAAAATATTGCGTTGGTAGACTGCTGAATTGTGCTAAGGATTTTCCATGAGTAATTTGTGGGAATGCCTTTTGCTGCTCAAAACTGCTTTCCCTGATTTCAATTGCAGTATTGAAAATAGTATGTGTGCAAAGAAGAACGAGGAGTAAGAACATGACAAGGTTTAGGCATGACTTGATTTTGCGGATGATAAAGCTGTTAGATGCTGTGCTTGTGACGATACCATTTGCAATGTGCTGGTATCTATACTATGCTAAGCGCGTTGCATCGCCGTATTATGCAATGGGCGATTACCTGGTCGTGGCACTGTTCTTTGTGCTGTTCATCATCTTTGGACGCGTTTATGACGCCTTTCTGATGTCGATGCAGAGTATCTCCGAAATTATCTACGAGCAATTTTTGGCGGCTGCGGTCAGCGATTTTATCATGTATGTCGTGATCTGGCTTTTGTCCAAGCACCTGCCCAACATTCTTCCTGGCGTGGCAGCTCTTGTGGGACAGGTTATTATGGCCTCAATTTGGGCTTATAACGCTCACCACGCCTACTTTAACACCTTCCCGCCGCAGGCCACAGCGGTTATTTATGATACCAGACGCGGTATGGAGCGGCTGATTGGTAAGTACGGTCTTGATGCCAAGTACAAAGTGGTCTCCACAGCTACGGCGGGGGAGTGCATCGAGAATCTTTCCATGCTGGACGGCATCAGCACAGTGTTTTTGAGCGGCATACACAGCCATGATCGGAATATTATTCTGAAATACTGTGTAGAAAACAACATTACTGTATTTGTAGTACCACGCATCGGTGACACCATTATGTCCGGTGCACATCACATGCATATGTTCCACCTGCCGATGCTTCGTGTTGGCCGGTATAATCCTCAGCCGGAGTATCTGTTTGTAAAACGACTGCTGGATATTGTCATTTCTGCTATTGCGCTTGTGATTCTGAGTCCAATCTTCCTTGTGACGGCTATTGCCATCAAAGCAACGGATCACGGTCCAGTATTTTACAAGCAAATTCGTTTAACGAAGGATGGCAAAGAATTCGGTATTCTCAAATTCAGAAGCATGCGGGTCGATGCTGAAAAGGACGGCGTCGCCCGTCTTTCCAGCGGCGAAAACGATGACCGCATCACGCCCGTTGGCAAAATCATTCGTGCTTGCCGCGTTGATGAATTGCCGCAGCTTATAAATATCTTGAAGGGTGACTTGAGCATCGTCGGCCCCCGTCCAGAGCGTCCCGAAATTGCTGCTCAGTACTGTGAGGAAATGCCGGAATTCTCCCTGCGCCTGCAGGCCAAGGCTGGATTGACTGGGTATGCACAGGTTTATGGCAAGTACAATACTACTCCTTACGACAAACTGACTATGGATTTGATGTACATAGCGCATCCGAGCATTGTCGAAGATTTGAAAATCATGTTTGCAACAGTGAAAATCCTGTTTATGCCTGAAAGTACCGAGGGAGTTTCCGAGGGCCAAACCACCGCAATGAGTGGAGAAAGCCACTAAATATCGATGATTTTATACATTTCAAGCTGCTAAAAATTGGAAGAAATTCCAGAGTGGAATCTGGTATAAATACGCCTCTTACAGTGGCGTTAAGCTGGAAAGTCGGCAGACTGCCCTGTATGAGGCTGCAATACTGCATCTAGTAGTGCAAAATGCCGGGAACCCGGGCGTGAAAGAGGGCAAAACGAGTGTGAATTGAAGCTTTTATGCCCCGAAAAAGCGCTTTTATGGATGCGACGGTAGCTCGTGGGTTTATGTCTGATTGCACCGTGAGGGGATGTACCGAGATTGCGGTGACTTTCACATAGCGGTTTCGGGGTGCCCGGTGAGATTGCGATGATAACATCATCTGCGATTTCATCCCGGTCTTGGAGATAACAAGGCAGATGTGGGCAAGATGGTGATAAACACATGGTCGCAGAGATGCTCATTCGTGTGGGGTAATCCGGCATAAGCAAGGGGGCTACCGCAGCATGTGATAGTGTCATCAGGGCTAAAGACAGCGGTTACCGTAGCGAGGATTGGTACCATCGGGACTAAAGACGGGAGCTACCGTAACATGGACGTAGCAACGTTCATTGTGACGGTATAAGACATGGCGGCAGTGTGGCTCACACTGCTGAGGACGAGTAGAGCTTTATAAGGAAAAAACGGCTCAGACTCTTTGAGACTGAGTCTGGGCTGTTAGTTCAAATTGATCAAAACGAGAAGCAAAAGAGGAAGAATATAAGCATATGAGGATACTGATTCATACTGACGAGTACTATCCCACAGCCCAAGCGTGTTCTTATCGAATGCGCACGATGGCAGATGCGTTCATCGATCAAGGCGATGAGGTTGTGGTGATTGCTAGTTCTACCAATAAGGGAAACGGAAAAATTGAGTCGAGGAGGGAAAAAATCCTGTACTCTCCGGCGATTCGCATGAAGAAGAAAACGACTGTAATGCGAATGCTCAATAATTTCAGCTTCGGCTTTACATCCATTTTCACTTCACTAAAGGCGGGCAAAATTGATGTTGTTATCACTACATCTCCGCCGCCGCTGGTTAGTATCCCCGGATGGATCATCGCAAAGTGCAAGGGTGCAAAGCTTGTGTATGATGTTCGTGATATTTGGCCGGATGTTGCGCTTGAGATGGGAAGTTTTGCAGAAAACAGTATTTACTGCAAGGTGTTCAGAGCAATCACACGCTTTATGTACAAACACGCTGATTGGGTGACTACTGTTTCACCGGGAGAGGTTGAGAAAATCAAAAACCATGTAATTTCTGTGGGTGGTAAAAAAGGCGGCCCGGATCATGTTGACAAGGTGAAGTTGGTCGGCAATGGCTTTGATGAGAGCGTGGAGAACAGCTCCATAGACAAAGAGCTGATCGCCCAGTATGAGTTGGATAAGAAGTTCACCTGTGTCTATGTTGGCAATATCGGTTTGGCGCAGGGATTGGGAGCTTTGCTGGATATGGCAGAGCAATCTAAGCACAAAGAAGTTCAGTTTCTTTTGTTTGGTAAGGGCGCAGAAAAGGAGATGCTAGAGCAGCAAGCTAAAGAACGTGGACTGGACAATGTCCACTTCTGTGGCGTTCTTCCACATGAGAAAGTCTTTACACTGCTGTCTTATGCCAAGATGAGCTTTATCCCTCTGAAGAACTCCAACATGAAGGACAGTATCCCGACAAAAGTCTATGAGGCTCTCGGAATTGGTTGTCCGGTGCTCCTCGTCGCAGAGGGTGATTCGTGCGATATTGTAAATGAGTCTGAAATGGGCAGATGCGTTTCGCCGGATCACACAGAGAAGCTTGCAGAAGTTTTCGATGAAATGGTCGAGAGCTATTCAACATACAGTGAGCATCGTACTGAAGCAAGAAAATTGATGCATGAAAAATATTCGCGGCAACAGATTGCGATTGCCTTTGAAAAACAGTTGCATGAATTGCTGAACTAATGACGGAGGAAAGAAAAATGGTTAACGTAATTGGTTTGGGCTACATTGGTCTGCCTACTGCTTTGATGATGGCTTCCCACGGTGTGGAAGTTATCGGTACTGACTACAATAAGGAACTGGTTGCAACCCTAAATGCAGGGAAGACCACTTTTAAGGAAAAGGGTCTGGACGAACTGTTCCAGAACGCTCTGGCAGCCGGTGTAAAGTTCACCACCGAATATCAGGTTACCGATACCTACATTGTGTCCGTTCCCACTCCGTATGACAAGTTCAGCAAGAAAGTAGATGCCTGCTATGTTGTCGAGGCTGTGAAGGATGTTATGCGTGTCTGCCCCAAGGGCGCAACGGTTGTCGTGGAGTCTACTGTTTCTCCGGGAACTATCGACAAGTATGTCCGCCCTGTGATTGAGGCAAATGGCTTTAAGATTGGTGAGGACATCAACCTTGTCCATGCTCCGGAGCGCATCATCCCTGGTAACATGGTCTACGAGCTGCTGCACAACAACCGCACCATCGGCGCAGATGACAAGGCTATCGGTGAAAAGGTGAAGAAACTCTATTCTTCTTTCTGCCAGGGCGAGATCGTTGTTACTGATATCCGTACTGCTGAGATGACCAAGGTCGTTGAGAACACTTTCCGTGCAGTCAATATTGCCTTTGCAAATGAACTGGCGAAGATCTGCCGCCATGACAATATGGATGTCTATGAGATTATCAAGATTTGCAATATGCATCCTCGTGTAAACATCCTGCAGCCGGGTCCTGGCGTTGGCGGTCACTGCATCAGCGTTGATCCGTGGTTCCTCGTTGGTGACTATCCCTCTCTGGCCAAGGTTATCGATGAGTCTATGAAGACCAATGACGGCATGCCTGATTTCGTGCTGAACCGTATCTACGAAATCATGAAGGAAAAGGGGCTGACCGATGTGAGCCGTGTTGGTCTGTACGGCCTGACCTATAAGGAAAATGTTGACGATATGCGTGAGTCTCCGACGCTGCAGCTGCTGGAGAGCCAGGAGCGTCATCTGGCAACTGGTCTGAAGGTCTATGACCCGTTCATCACCAAAGATGTGGTCAAGAACCAGTACCATGATCTTGACGCTTTCCTCGCAGATGTCGATATGGTCGTTGTCATGGTCAAGCATACCGAGATTCGTGAGAATGTGGACAAGCTGGCTGGTAAGGTCGTTCTGGACTGCCACAATGTCATTGATCTGCCGGGTGTGTATCACATTTAAAAGATGATGATTAGTGCTGTGCAGAAAAGGCAGATAAATTCTGCACAGCACTTTTAGTTTAATGGTGTGATAAATATGACAGAAAGAGTACGAAATCAGAAAGTAGATATATTAAGGGGCATTGCGGCAGTCTTGATGATACTGGGACACTCGTTTATTGTTTACCCAGTAAATATCGCTAGTGTTCCATGGTGTGCTGCAATAGAGCATTTCATCTATACATTCCACATGGAATTGTTTTTCATACTGGCAGGATATGTCTATCACTGTATCGGTTATAAAAACTACATTAGGAAAAAAATAGAACGTATTGCGCTTCCATATTTTGTATTTGGTATAGGAGCCATGCTACTTAGGGCGTATGGAGGTTCTGCAATAAACGGAACTGAATCAATCGGAGAGGGGATTATAAAACTACTCTTTCGAGGCGGGGGCTATTGGTTCTTATATGTTTTATTTCTGATTTTTGCGATTTATCCGCTAATTGAAAAAGTCTTAGTAAACATCAAGACTGAAATCGCGACAGCAATATTAATATTGATTGCAACGCAGTTCATACATTTTCCTGCTTTTTTTGCAATTGGGACGGTGATACATTATTTGCCGTACTTTATGGTTGGTCATGGAGTTGCAAAAGTAAATAGGGGGGGGGAAAAACTAACAGCGAAAACAACTGCTGGCGTACTTTCATTGTTAGTTTACATTTTGCTTGATATCCATGAATATTGTAGTGGAGACAGCCTTATTCCGCTATTGCATTTCATAAGAGCCGTTGCAATTAGTTATGTGCTCTATATAATAGTTTTTATTATAGGAGAAAGGAATAAAACTAAGGCAATCCGCGCAATTTAATGATATTCTTATTGACTGCGGCAAGTATTCTTTGCAGTTGTATTTATTTAATGGATATCTACTCACGGTCATTAGGATAATAATTTGCAACATTTTCAAGGTTGAAAGTCCATTTATTATAGTAATGGCGATTTGGTTCGGAAATGTTGCTATAACCCTAACACTATGTAAATGCATTTTACCTAAGGTGCCATTCCTCGCAAAGATATGTGGAATAAAATAGGAGATAAAATGAAAAAAGTAATGCTCGTTTTCGGCACCCGGCCGGAAGCAATAAAAATGTGCCCGCTTGTTAACGAATTGAAGAAACGCGAAGAGCTTCAGACGGTTGTTTGTGTAACCGGACAGCACCGCCAGATGCTGGATATGGTTCTTGAAGCCTTTGATGTTACACCGGACTATGATTTGTCCATCATGAAAGACAAGCAGACGCTGTTCGATGTAACCACCAATATCCTGAATCGTATCAAGGAAGTACTGGAAAAAGAAAAGCCTGACGTGGTACTGGTACACGGCGACACCTCTACGACCTTTGTAACGGCACTGGCTTGTTTCTATTTGCAGATTCCAGTTGGTCATGTTGAGGCAGGTCTGCGTACCTATAACATCTATAGCCCGTACCCGGAAGAGTTCAACCGTCAGGCTGTTTCTATTATCAGCAAGTTCAATTTCGCGCCGACAGAACTTTCTAAGCAGAATCTGCTGAAAGAAGGTAAGAACCCGGACAGCATTTATGTTACGGGCAACACTGCAATCGATGCCCTGAAAACCACCGTGCGTGAGAACTACACTCACCCTGAGCTGGAATGGGCAAAGGGCAGTCGTCTGATTATGATTACTGCCCATCGTCGTGAGAATCTCGGTGAGCCAATGCGTCACATGTTTAAAGCGATTCGCCGTGTCATGGATGAGCATCCAGATGTGAAGGCTATTTATCCGATTCACATGAATCCTGCCGTGCGTGAAATCGCAAATGAGTATCTGGGGGACGATGATCGCATTCACATTATCGAACCGCTGGATGTTCTGGACTTCCACAACTTCCTGAGCCGCAGCTACCTGATTCTGACAGATTCTGGTGGAATTCAGGAGGAAGCTCCTTCTTTGGGTAAGCCTGTTCTGGTAATGCGTGATACCACGGAGCGTCCGGAAGGTATTGCAGCGGGTACGTTAAAACTGGTCGGCACGGAAGAAGAAACGATTTATAAAGAGTTCAGCCGTCTGCTGTCTGATAAGGATGAGTATGAGGCAATGAGCAAAGCAAGTAACCCGTATGGCGATGGACATGCCTGTGAGCGGATAGCAGATGTGCTTTGCAAAATGTAAAAGCCGGTAAAAGGGAGAATAATCATGCTTGCAAAACTTGGACTTTACGCCAATACAATTAAATCAATGAAGCCGAGCCAGGTTTATTATCGCATCCGAAAAATGCTTCAACTGGATTGCAGCATTGGATGTAAGGTTACAAGTGATGTGAGCAGGGTTGTGCCGATTGCGACGGTTGAAGAGTTGGATTATGATCCTGCTTTTCTGAGACGTTTTCCTGCGGATGAACTTCTCGATGACACTGTAACATTTTTGCACTCGTCAAAGGAGTTTCATTGGAATGACAAATGGCATTTTGATGACAAGTCCGCTCTGTGGAACTTTAACCTTCATTACTTTGAGTTCCTTTTTTCGTTAGTTGATGCCTATAGAAAAACAGGTGATAAGAAGTATTTGGAAAAATCTATCGAAACTATTCGTGGGTGGATCAATCAAAACCCTAAAGCGAATGGCGGAGAAGGATGGTCTCCCTATACAATTGATCTTAGACTCACCAACTGGATGGGATACTATGCAGCGGTTCACACTGAATTAGATGACGATTTTCAGAGCCTGTTTATTAACTCTGTTCACGAGCAGTATGATTTTTTGAGCAGGCATTTGGAAAAGGATATCTTAGGTAACCACTATTTTGAGGACTTGAAAGCACTTGTTATTTGTGCGCTGTTTTTCAATGACGAGCCCGTTTTACACACCGCCCTTAAAGTTTTCAAGGCAGAATGTAAAGAGGAAATCCTTCCGGATGGAATGCACTTTGAACTTAGCCCGATGTATCACAAGTTGATTTTTGAAGGTGTTATCAGAGTTGCGGTTGCGCTGAAAGATAGAGGATTGGACGACCACGAAGTCGATGGGTATCTCCAGCCGATGCTGGATGCAGCATGGTCTTTGGAGGAAGGATTAGATCGGATTCCGCTTTTCAATGATGCCGGCAATAATGTGGCAAAAAGTTTGCAGGCACTGGTTTCTGCGTGCAAGAGATACTTTGACTTAACACCGGAATATAAATCGCGTTTTGTTGATAGTGGCTTCTACATTTTCAAACAAAACGATTGGAAACTCATCGTCGACGCAGGACAACCGGGACCTGCCTACATTCCCGGACACGCACATTGTGATGCCATGAGCTTTGAACTGTTCAAGGCTGGGAAGCCGGTGATAGTGAACTGTGGTACGTATGCTTATCAATGTAAAGAACGCAGTTTCTTTCGCAGTACGGCGGCGCACAATACAGTAATGGTTAACGATACGGAGCAGTCCCAGTGTTGGGGTGCGTTTCGTATGGCAAAACGCAGCTCGGTTAGCCTCATCAAGATTGAAGACAATATGATTTCGATGAAAATGGTTGACCAAAGAAAGAATTCTGTTTGTAGGACTATTGAAATAGGCAAAGAAAGTCTGAAAGTAACTGATATTTCCGAAGGAAATAGTATTAAGTCTTTTTTGCATGTTGATTGCGATTCGATTCGAGTATTCACAGATGGTAGTGTGTATGATGGCAAGATGCCTTATGCTGAGGAGTATGGGACAAGAAAAATGGTAAGAAGTCATACATTTAGTGGAGCGGATTGTGTGGCGTTTATAGTAGAATTTGAAGAAAGGGCAAGAGCATGAAAATTAGATATATTGGTCTGTTTCCACCTCCATACGGTGGAGTGACGATTAAAAATAAGCTTATATACGATTGCCTTTCAGAAACAAAGAAAATTGTAAAGTTCAATAGACCGAGATGGATGCCGAGAGAGGTTTTCCAAATTTTAAATTTGATGACTGGAATTATTCCAAACCAAGCATTGATTATCGGAGTAAGTGCGGCTGGAGGAAAATCAAAGCTTGTAACAAAAACTCTGTATTTTTTTGCAAGACGAAACATGAATCGTTCTCTCTATTTCATGATGGGAGGCCAAGAATGTTACCGAATTGCAGACAATAAAGAGGAAATAAAATGGTATTCTGAATATAAAAAGATTTATGTTGAAACAGAAACCATGAAAAAGGTTATGGTAGAAGCTGGCATAAATAATGTGGAGATTTTTCCTAATTGTCGAAGAAAGCCGAAGAGCGAAATGAGGGCTCAGGGAGAACGAAAAAAACTTCGTTGTGTTTTCTTTTCAAATATTCAACCCGAAAAAGGTGCGGATATAATATTGGAAGTTGCAAAGGGACTTCATAATATTGAATTCTTTTTTTATGGTCCGATTGAAAGCAAATTTGACGGGGTATTTAAACGAACAGTCTCTGAATTAGAAAATGTTCATTACATGGGCATTTTCAAGGGTTCAGATGAGGAAAAATACAAAGAATTAAGAAAATATGACGTTCTGCTTCTTCCTACGCGATGGAAAAATGAAGGTGTTCCGGGAATTCTTGTGGAAGCCAAAATCGCAGGATTGGCAGAAATTGTGAGCAATCAAAATTATAATTCGGAGTTGGTATCAGATGGTTGTGATGGCATTGTGATGAACAAAACCACAGCAGAGTCGTTATCCACAGCAATCTTAAGCCTTGACGAAAATCCGATGCTGTTGAAATCTATGCAAATCAGTAGTTGGAAGTCAGCAGAGCAATACTATATTGAAAAATATGTTGATGACTTTAATATTCAATTGGGGGGTAACTAAAGACTGGATAGATAGTTTTGACAGGGAAAGGTTGAAGTGTGTATTTTTCTCATTAATTCAAGCAAAAAAGGGAGCGGATATCGTACTTAATGCCGCTAGAAACTGTCCTTCGGTTGACTTTGCTTTCTATGGATCAATTGATGGGGATTATGAAAAACACTTCATGGTAGAAATAGCTTCTTTACCTAATGTACAATATCACGGATTGTTCAAGGGAAGCAATGAAGATGTCTATGCAGAACTGGCAAAGTATGATGTGCTTCTTTTTCCAACCAAATGGAAAACGGAGGGCGTACCGGGGATTTTGGTTGAAGGGAAAATAGCTGGACTTGCAGAAGTGGTTAGTAATGAAAGCTATAATTCAGAAATAGTGAAAGATGGCGTTGAGGGAATCGTACTGAAAGAAAATACTAAGGAATGCTTAGTAGAGACTATATTACATCTTGAAAGCAACAAAGGAAACTTAAGAAAGATGCAAGTTTGCAGTAAAGAATCTGCAAAAAGATTTTTTATTGAAACTTATTTGCCAAGTATATTGTGTCAGTTAGACTGAAATACAGAAAGGATAACGGATGAGAACTCGTGTGGCGATTGTTCTGCCCTATTTTGGAGCCGGCGGTGGAGAACACATGGTGTCTAGATTGGCAGCTCATTTGGATTTGAGTAAGGTTGAGGCCGAAGTGATTTGTATCTTTGGTGAGCCTCAGAATAATGAACTTGAAAAAAAGATTTTGGAACATGGAGTTCCGATTAAGTACATTGGGAAAGGAAAAGGCTTTTCCGGTGCAGCTATCAAGAGATTGAATCACGAACTGTCAGAATTTCAGCCAGATGTGGTACATACTCATCTATCAGCATGCGTTTACTGCGCAGAATGGGTGCTAACCCATAATGTTAAAATGCTACACACTGTTCATAGCATGCCTGCATTTGAGTTAATTATGCCTAAAAAAGTAGTGATGGCTGCTATGTATAGATGCGGAAAGGCGATTCCGGTTGCTATTTCTCACGAAATTCAGGCACTAACGCAGAGTTATTATCACCTTAAAACAACACCGGAGCTGGTATATAACCCAGTAGATGTTTCTAGATATTCCAAATTGGAAAAGAAAAAACGCAAGAATTTTACATTTGTTAATGTTGGGCGTCTACATGAAGCAAAAAATCAGATTTTATTGGTTAAGGCATTTGAAAAAATACTTGAAGATCAAAGTGACACAGATTTGTTTATCCTTGGTGACGGACCCCTAAAAGAAGAGCTTGAAACATACTTAAAAGAACACAAGCTGACCCAACATATCTTCATGAAAGGAAATGTGGAGAATGTTGAACAGTATTTGGCCGAGGCTGATGCTTTTGTTCTTAGTTCAAATTATGAGGGACTTCCATTAGTGATTCTTGAGGCAATGGCGAGCGGTCTTCCGATTGTTTCGACAGATGTCGGAGGAGTTAAGGACGTCGTAACAGATAACGGGCTTCTGGTTGAACCGCATAGCATTGAGAAACTTGCGAGTGCGATGATGCAGATTAAAGCGAATGCTGAAATGAGAAAAGACTTTAGTGAAAGGTCAAAGCGTAATGTTATGCAGTTTGACTCTAGTATTATTGCACAAGAGTATATTGCACTGTATGAAAAATATGCGCGTTTGGTAAAACATTAAATGGAGTGGGGGATTTGAATGAAGTGCCTTTTTGTTATGCCCGCATTGCATTTTGGCGGGGCAGAGCGTGTGACAAGTGTTTTAGCAAATGAATGGGTCAAACAAGGGGTTAACGTTCGTATCCTACTTGTAGAGTCTGATGAGACCAGTTGCTACCCATTGGCAGATAATGTTGAATTAAAAAGTTGTCGAAGAGAAACACAAATTGGACAGGCGAAGCAAGGTGCAATTATTCGCGCTATCCGAAAAGAAGCTAAGGAGTGGAAGCCAGACGCAGTTATCTGTTTCTACAATGCTCTATGTGGACTTACCGCAATTGCCCTAAGAGGCACAAGGATTCCCCTTATTTATTCTGAAAGAAATGACCCCAATCGAACAAATCAAAGAAAAATTGATAAGATTTATAAGGCAATTGTTGAACATTGTGCAGCAAAGTTTGTTTTCCAGACTACTGGCGCACAAAAATGTTACCCCAAAAAAGTGCAAGACCGTAGTGCGGTGATTCTTAATCCACTTGATACGACGGGATTTCCAACGCATGATTTTACGTCAGAGAAGAAGGAAATTGTAACGGTCGGCCGTTTAGAGCCTCAAAAAAACCAGAAAATACTTATTGATGCTTTTTCAAAGTTTGCAAAGGACTTTCCAGATTATAAGCTCACTATATATGGAGAGGGAAGCCTGAGACCGGAACTTGAGCAATTCATTCAATCAAAAGGACTTCAGGATAGAGTCATGCTGCCAGGTTCAAAAAATAGAATTCAGGAGCATATCAAAGATGCCGCGCTGTTCGTTCTGAGTTCAGATTATGAAGGAATTCCAAATGCGTTGATTGAGGCAATGGCTATTGGTCTACCGTGTGTTTCAACAGATTGCTCGCCGGGTGGAGCTAGAGAATTGATAAATGACGGAGAGAATGGCGTTATCGTAGACTGTGGTAATTCAGATGCATTGGCGAAGGCGATGGTACTTCTATTAGAGGATCGGGAGAAAGCACAAAAGATGGGAATTAACGCTAAAAAAATTCGCAGGCGAGTGGATAAAGAACTGGTTTGCAAAAGGTGGCTCGATTTTATAATGGATTGCCGGAGAAAAGAGAATGAATGTTAAGCTGATAAGAGACTGCACACGATATGCAATAATAGCACTGTTTATAGCACTGATCTACTCATATAAAGACGCTGTGTGGGTGAACGAGCAGTATGCAGCATATTTCAAGAGAGGCGGTACGTCGACCCCAATATATATGATGCTTGTTTATTCTGCCCTGATTGCAATTGTTTTTGTTTCAGTTCCCAGAATTTGTAAGAACAGATGGCACTTTTTGTATGGTACATTCTTAATTTTGACAGTTTTGTTCTATTTTGTGAAAGCACTTTTGGAGGAGGGAGTGTATTCCGCACTCACATCGCCGACAACACCATTGGTTTATTTGCTTGGTTTGGCGGTTTTTGTCGGAATGGATGACGACGTATGGGATGCTGTAAGACGAATTTTGCCGCTATTAATAATTGCGTATATTTGTTTGCTTATATATGAGTACATTATGCTCGTGACTAGATATGGCATTGTGGTAGTTGGGAACTCTTCAATAATTTACTATTATGTGTCACTATTTTGGTGTGCCGTTATTTACTTGACTGATAGAATCCTGCGTAATGAGAATATAGGGTTATTGCAAGTACTTTTAATTGGATTTAATATTATTTTTGCGGTTGTTATCAACTCAAGAAGTTGGATTATTCAGTCATGTATTGTTGGTGCTGTTGTTTATTTAATTGGAACAACACAGCATAATTTTCGAACTAAGGTTGTGCGGATTTTATCGCTGATGCTGGTGGGATATTTGATCTTGCTACTTCTGCAGAATTATTTTTCCAGTAATTTGATTTTCTTGATGGACAAACTTGGTAGAGATAGCCGGAGTCACCAGTATACGGATATTGCAGCTGCATCGTCCATTCTGGGATGGTTGTTTGGTAATGGTTTGGGGGCGGTATATCACGATTCTAGACAAGGTTATATATCGAATATAGACAATCAGTATATATTTATTGCTTTCCATTATGGATTGATACTTCTTTTACAGTGGCTTGGACCACAAATAATGGGATTGCTTTCGGCATTTAAAACACGAAGTGTAAGGCTAATTGCAGTACTTCCAGTTGTTTGCTGGTTTATGGCTTTAGGAGGATTGGCTGTATTCAATGCAGTTTATTGTGATGTGAAACATCTTATGATTATGCTTTATGTAGGTCATATTTTGTCGCTAAAGCGACATGGGAGACATGCGGATGAGTAAGGTTCTATATATTGGTTGGTTTGGACTGCCTGAAACAGCGGCAGGAATTCGAGTGTTTCAAATTGCAAAACTGTTACGAGAATTAGGAAATAACGTTGCCTTTTTATGCTTGAGCCAGCCAGGATTGAAGGAAAACCAAGAAATACAATATGATGGATTCAAATACATCCGAAAGCGGCAGTTTGAATCACGTGTAAAGAATGTCGTTAATATTTTCTGCGGTGTTTACGACCTTAAAGTCATTAAGGAAATAATTGAAATTGAGAAACCGGACACGGTCATTGTCTACAATGATAAAGAACGACTTACTGGTCAAATCATATCTTTTTGTCATAAACGAGGCATTTCAGTGGGAGCGGATGTGACGGAGTGGTATGAGATCTCTCGTTCGAGAAAATGGGATCGCATAGTTGCGAAGAACGTTGACTATAGAATCAGGAAGATGGACAAGAAGCTGGATTATATCATTTCTATCAGTCCCTATTTTACGGCTTATTATAAATCCATTGGGTGCAAAAATGTGATTGAGATTCCACCGATTATGGACTGCATAGAGACGGATATCAATCCTACGGTACGTCGTGTTCGCCATGTGGTTTACGCTGGTTCTCCTGCACAGAAGGATTTGATTCTTCCTTTTTTGGATGCGGTTGCAAAAAAAAATGAAAAGCAAGTTGATATTATCGCTGATATTGTAGGCGTGTCTAATGAGCAGGTAATGGCGTTGATGAAAATTTCTGATCCAGAACAGAAAGGCATCATAGCATATGGGCGTATTCCGCATGAAAAGTGCATTGAGATTGTAAAAATGGCGGATTTTAGTGTTCTTCTCCGTGAAAATCTGCGATACGCGAAGGCAGGCTTTTCCACAAAGCTTTCTGAGAGCCTTTCTTTAGGAGTACCAGTGCTCTGTAATAGCGTTGGCGGTGCGGATGAGATTATTCAAGATGGCCAGAATGGTATTAAAGTTGAAGGATGTAATACAAATACCATTATAGCTGCCATTGACCGTATTATTTCACTGAGCGATGGTGAAATTGATGATTTGAAACGTAGCGCCTTGAATACAGGAAAGCATCTTTTCGATGGGTCTGCATATGTGGCGGTGTTAAATGATGCTGTGAATGGGCTGATTTAACTTACGCAGCGAGAGAAGGCGGAAGTGTGATTACAGATAAGATAACAAAGGAGAATGCCGCTAAACTGATTGGCTCAAGGTGGCCGTTGAAGACAGATGCTACAAGGGTTCTCGGATATTCAAGAATAATTGATACGGAAGAGTATGCCGTTTATGAGCGTCCTGTCAAGGCCGATATGGTTGTGGTCGAGTAATATGAGACTGTGGCATCAGGAGCATTTAGGAAGTACGTTAATGTACTATTATGGATTTTTTCATCAGTTCCAAGTGTTCAATGACTATATTTTGCTTCGAAAATAAGAGAGGTTTTTCTCCGCATGAACAAAAAAGTATTAAAAAAAAAGATACCGGTAGGATTTAAATCGGCGATTGTATATTTGTTTGCGACCGTTTTTACACGTGGACTTGCAATTATTACTACTCCGATTTTTACTCGAATCATGTCCACTGATCAGGTAGGCATGGTGAACCTATATAGTTCATGGTATTCCATGATAACGGTTGTATCGACGCTGGCGCTAACATCAGGTGGATTCCCCATGGCCCTACGAGAGTTTGAAAGTGAGCGAGATCAGTATGTTTCGTCTGTTCTGTCGCTGACTTCTCTCGTTGCTATTGGATTGGTATTTCTATATGCTTTGGCACCGTCTTTCTGGAATAGAATGACGGGACTTCCAACGCATCTTATGATCCTTCTCCTTGTTGGCTTACTGGTTGCTCCCGCTAGAGACTTTTGGTTGTCAAGGCAGAGATTTGAATATCGATATAAACTGCCAGGAGCAGTAACAATTGTTTCTGCTGTAGCTGCATCCGGATTAGCTGTAGTTGCTGTTTTATATGCAAATAGCATAGATTATAGTGATATTGCTAGCGTAAGACTATTTGCGAATTATTCCATAGTTTATGGTGTTGCCGCAGTTATATGGTTTTCTATTTTCTTAAAGGGTAAGTGCTTTTATTCATCTAAGTATTGGAAGTTTTCGCTTCAGTTGAGTCTACCGCTGATAGGTTATTCTATTGCATCTCAGATTTTAAGTGTTTCTGATCGTCTTATGATAAGTAAAATGGTTGGGAATTCTGCAGTGGGTGTTTACAGTACCTTGTATACTGTTAGTTCGTTGTCATTGATGGTTTGGACTGCGATTAACGCTTCTTTTACACCGTATTTGTACCAAAACATGGAAAACCCGAAAAGCAGAATCAGAAAACTTTCTATGACGATGCTGGGAATGTACTCTTTGGTCGCAATTTTACTTGTGTACCTTGCCCCGGAAATTGTGAGGATTTTGGCGACAGCAGAATACTATAAAGGAATTTATATTATGCCCCCCATTGCAGGCGGTGTATATTTTATTGCAGTGTCAAATTTGTATTCGGATATTCTGGTCTATTTAAAGAAAACGAAAATGATCATGATTTCTTCTGCGATTGCAGCACTGTTGAATGTTGTGTTGAATTATCTCATGATCAATGCATATGGTTACATGGCTGCCGCATATACAACATTGGTTTCCTATATCGTAATGGCAGCATTGTTGTCGATTTGGGCAAATCGTGAGTTCAAGAAAAATGTTACAGCGGTCGATTTTGTGTACGACAATAAAATGATCGCAATCATATCGGTGCTGACGCTTATTATTTCTATGCTGGCAATTTTAATTTATGATTATGCATTTGTACGTTATGCTATTGCAGCTTTGATTTTTACTGCTACAGTGCTGTATGGTGTTCGTTATCTGAAGGCAAACAAGGATATGAAAAACAAGAAGGCATAATCGGAAATAGTAGTGGGAGGATATGGAAAATGAAACTTATCCGAAAAATTACAGAAAGGATAGCTAGAAGAAATCCAATTGAGTACGCACGCAAAATTGGCGTTAAGGTTGGAAACGAGTGCAGATTTACTGGAAATCCTCGGTGGGGAAGCGAGCCGTGGTTGATTCAAGTCGAAAACCATGTACTCTTGTCTGCAGAAGTAAACTTTGTTACACACGACGCAGGCACGTTCTTATTCCGTGATACGGAGGAATATAAAGATGTGTTTAAATTTGCGCCAATTGTAATCCACGACAACTGCTTTATTGGAATGAGGTCGACCCTATTACCCGGGATTGAAATTGGGCCGAACTCTGTTATTGCAGCAGGAAGCGTTGTAACACGTTCTGTTCCACCTGGAGAAGTCTGGGGGGGGTACCAGCTCATTTCATAGAAACGACAAAAGAGTATGCTGATAAATGCAAAGAGACCAAGTTACCCTACGACATACAAGCATACAACACTGATATGAAAGCAGAGCTTTTAAGAGTAACACATCAAGCCTATAAATTCTTTAAATGAAAACATTGCAATAGAAGTATAGAAAGAGGAAATAAAAATGTCTGCATTTGATAACGCAACCCTTATGATCACTGGTGGTACTGGTTCTTTTGGTTCTACCGTTCTGAAGCACTTCCTGGATTCCGATTTGAAGGAAATCCGCATCTTCTCCCGTGACGAGAAGAAGCAGGACGATATGCGTCATGAGCTTCAGGCCAAGCACCCTGACACCGCAAAGAAGGTGAAGTTCTACATCGGCGATGTCCGCAACCCGCAGTCCATCCGTGACGCAATGCCCGGTGTTGACTACATCTTCCACGCTGCCGCTTTGAAACAGGTTCCTTCCTGCGAGTTCTTCCCCATGCAGGCCGTCCAGACCAACATCATCGGTACTGACAACGTTCTGCACGCTGCCATCGACGCAGGCGTTAAGCGTGTTGTCTGCCTGTCCACTGACAAGGCGGCTTATCCCATCAACGCAATGGGCATCTCCAAGGCTATGATGGAGCATGTCATCTACGCCAACGCCCGTGTGGCTGCTGAACGTGGCGGCACCACCATCTGCTGCACCCGTTACGGCAACGTCATGTGTAGCCGTGGCTCCGTCATTCCGCTGTTCATCGACCAGATCAAGGCGGGCAACCCCATCACTATCACCGACCCCAACATGACCCGCTTTCTGATGAATCTGGACGAGGCTGTGGATCTGGTTTTGTTCGCTTTCCAACATGCAAATCCCGGTGATTTGTTCATCCAGAAGTCTGATGCTTCCACCATCGGCGATTTGGCAAAGGCCGTCCAGCAGCTGTTCGGCGATACCGGTACGAACATCATCGGCACCCGTCACGGCGAGAAGCTGTTCGAGACCCTGATGACCCGTGAGGAGCGTCTGCGCAGCCAGGATATGGGTCACTACTTCCGTGTTGCCGCTGACAACCGTGACCTGAACTACGACAAGTTCGTGGTCAAGGGCGAGGTACATACTATGGCTGACGAGTCCTACACCAGCCACAACACCAATCGGCTGGATGTGGAAGGCACCGTCAAGAAGATCCTGACCACCGAGTATGTCCAGAACGAACTGAAAGGCATCCCGAATGTCTAAAGAAAAGTTACTGCTGATTGGTGCAGGCGGCTTCGGACGCATGGTTGCAGAACAGGCAATGCACCAATACGACTGTGCTTTCGTAGACGATGGACAACCCGTAGGCACTGAGATCTGTGGTATTCCGGTGGTTGGCAGCCTTGCTGATCTGCCGGAGCTGCGGAGGGAGTACGGCTTGCTGGTGGTGGGCATCGGCAACAACCAGCTCCGGGCGCAGGTGTATGAGAAAGCAAAAGCACTTGGCTTTGCTTTTCCCAACATCGTTGCTCCCAGTGCCTATGTCAGTCCGTTCGCAAAAATCGGCTATGGCTGTGTGGTGTTGCAAAACGCCTGTGTCCAGAACGGTGCATCTGTGGGAAACAGTGTTCTGCTGAATGCCGGAACGGAGATCCATTGTGATGCAGCGGTAGGGGACTACGCTCTGATTTACACCAACAGTGTTGTTCGCACCGGCGCAACGGTGGGGAACTTTGCCCGCATCGGCAGCAACTGCACCATCTGCAATAATGCAACCGTGCTGGATGGCACAGACATTCCGGACTGCACCGCAGTCCATTAAAGAGGTGATAAGATGAACATTCTAGTCACAGGTGCCAAGGGCATGGTGGGAACCGCCCTGTGTAACAACCTGAAAAACATCCGGGATGGGAAAAATAAGACCCGCCCGGCGTTGAATATTGAAGAAATCTACGGGTACGATTTGGATTCTACCCCGGAGGAGTTGGACGAGTACTGCCAGAAAGCAGACTTCGTGTTCAATCTGGCAGGCGTGAATCGTCCGGAAAACCCGGAAGACTTCATGAAGGGCAACTTTGGCTTTGCATCCGACTTGCTGAACTGCTTGAAAAAGCACAACAACAAGGCAGCCATCATGCTGTCCTCGTCCATTCAGGCCACGCTGGCAGGCCGCTTCGGCAACAGCGAGTACGGACGCAGCAAGAAGGCTGGCGAGGAACTGTTCTTCCAGTATGCTCAGGAGACTGGGGCAAAGGTGGCGGTCTACCGCTTTGTGAACCTGATGGGGCACAGCCGCCCCAAGTACAACAGTGCTGTCAGTACCTTCTGCTGGGCAGTTGCCAACGATGAGCCCTTCACCGTCAACGACCGTAGCACCGAGCTGGAACTGCTGTATATCGATGACCTGGTAGAAGGGATGTTCGACCTGCTGGAGGGCAAGGAACAGCACTGTGAATTTGACGGTGTGGAGACTGTTCTGCAAGCAGATGGTCGTTACTGCTGCGTCCCTGTGACACACAAGGCAACACTGGGCGAGATCGTAGATCTGCTGCAGGAGTTCAAGGCGCAGCCGAGTACGCTTATGATGCCCAAGATGCCAGACGGTTCCTTTGCTAAGAAGTTGTATTCCCTGTACCTGACCTACCTGCCGACGGACAAGTTCAAGTATGCCCTGAAGATGAACGTGGACAACCGTGGCTCCTTCACCGAGTTGGTCCATACCGCCGACTGTGGACAGGTAAGCATCAATATCTCGAAGCCCGGCATTACCAAAGGGCAGCACTGGCACAACTCCAAGTGGGAGCTGTTCATTGTGGTGGCAGGTCACGGACTGATTCAGGAGCGAAACATCAACACCGGCGAAACGGTGGAGTTTGAGGTTTCCGGGGATAAGATCGAGGCTGTCCACATGATTCCCGGCTGGACTCACAATATCATCAATCTGTCTGAAACAGAGAATCTGGTGACGGTGATGACCTGCAACGAAATCTTCAACCCGAACCACCCGGACACCTTCTTCGAGCCGGTGTAAAAGAAGATACTGGTTGTCAATAGGAGAATGATATGGAACACAATTTTACATGGAAAAATGACGGGCGCACCAAGGTCATGATTGGCTGTGGCACCCGTCCGGAAATCATTCGGCTGGCTGCGGTTATCAAGCGCTGCCGTGAATACTTTGACTGCTGCGTGGTCTATTACAATCAAAACTGGGACAGAAACCTTTCCACCGTTTTCTGGGAGGATTTCGAGTTGAAAAACACCTTCGGGGAGTATGGCCCGGACGTTTTGGTGCCGGTGGTTGGCGAGAATCTTGGTGTTACCTGCGGCAACATCATGGGCCGCAGCTATGAACTCCTCTCTGAATTGCAGCCGGATGGCTATCTGGTGCTGGGCGATACCAACTCCTGCCTGTCCGCCATCTCTGCGAAGCGGCTGCACATCCCGCTGTTTCACATGGAGGCAGGCAACCGCTGCAAGGACGAGTGCCTGCCTGAGGAGACCAACCGCCGCATCGTGGATGTGATTTCTGACGTGAATATGTGCTATTCCGAGTTCGCCCGGAAGTATCTGGCAGATACCGGCCTGCCCAAGGAGCGCACCTACCAGACCGGCTCTCCCATGGCAGAAGTGCTGCACATGAATCTGGAGAAAATCCAGAAAAGCGACGTGCTGGAGCGTCTGGGGCTGGAAAAGGACAAGTACATTCTGCTGTCCGCCCACCGTGAGGAGAACATCGACTCTGAAAAGAACTTCCTGAGCCTGTTCACCGCCATCAATGCGCTGGCAGAGAAGTACGATATGCCCATCCTGTACTCCTGCCATCCCAGAAGCAAGCACCGTTTGGGAAAGAGTGGCTTCAAACTCGACCCTCGTGTCCGAGTCAATGAGCCGCTGGGCTTCAACGACTACAACAAGCTGCAAATGAACGCTCTGGCAATCGTCTCCGACTCCGGTACGCTGCCTGAGGAGTCTAGCTTCTATCTGTCTATTGGTCATCCCATTGCCGCCGTGTGCATCCGCACCTCCACCGAGCGTCCCGAGGCACTGGAAGCTGGTGACTTTATTCTGGCTGGCATTACCACCCGGGAACTTCTCAATGCCACCGATATGGCGATCGAGATGAAGCAGAAGGGTGTTCTGGGTAAGCCCTGCCCCGACTATGTGGACGAGACCGTGTCCATGAAGGTGGTTCGCATCATTCAGGGTTATGTGAATGTAGTTAATAAGATGGTGTGGAGAAAAGGGTAAGGGTGATAGAAATGGCTAAAACAGTATTTATAACTGGTTCGTCCGGTTTTATCGGCTCCAACCTTGCCAAGCGTATCCTGACTACCGAGCCGGATACCAAGGTCATCGGTCTGGATAACATGAACGATTATTACGACGTTCGTATCAAGGAAGCTCGCTTGGCGGAGCTTCAGAAATTCGAGAACTACACTTTTATCAAGGGCAACCTTGCGGACAAGGCACTTATCAACAGCATTTTTGAGCAATATCACCCGGATATTGTGGTCAATCTGGGTGCTCAGGCTGGCGTTCGCTACTCTATTACCAACCCGGACGCCTACATCGAGAGTAACATGATTGGCTTCTATAACATTCTGGAAGCCTGCCGCCATCATCCCGTGGAGCATCTGGTGTATGCATCTTCTAGCTCTGTCTACGGCAGCAACAAGAAGGTGCCCTACTCCACCGATGACAAGGTGGACAATCCGGTTTCTCTGTATGCGGCTACCAAGAAGTCCAACGAGCTGATGGCACACGCTTACTCCAAACTCTACAATATCCCCTCTACTGGTCTGCGGTTCTTCACGGTCTATGGCCCTGCCGGTCGTCCGGATATGGCTTACTTTGGCTTCACCAACAAGCTGGTGAACGGAGAAACTATTAAAATTTTCAACTATGGCAACTGCAAGCGGGACTTTACCTATGTGGATGACATCGTGGAAGGCGTTGTCCGTGTGATGGCGAAAGCTCCTGAAAAGAAGAATGGCGAGGATGGTTTGCCCATTCCGCCCTATGCAGTCTACAATATCGGCAACTCCAATCCGGAGAACCTGCTGGATTTTGTGCAGATTCTGTCGGAGGAACTGGTGCGTGCTGGTGTGCTGCCTGCGGACTATGATTTTGAGGCCCACAAAGAGCTGGTTCCCATGCAACCCGGTGATGTGCCTGTGACCTTTGCAGACACGGAGCCTCTGGAACGTGACTTCGGCTTTAAGCCTCATACTCCGCTGCGGGAGGGCCTGCGGAAGTTTGCAGAATGGTATAAAGAGTTTTATATGGGAGTGTAATGTGATGAGTAATACTGTTTTATTATTGGATAAACAGAGATATCTGGGGGGGGGTACCGAAATTTCAGGTTTGGTACCGAAGAGCGCAGGAAGCTCAAAATCCTCTGATAAAAAAATTTTACAGGAAACTGTATAATCGATACAGAGCTAAACGATGTATAGAAATTGATGCTGAAACTCAGATAGGTGCCGGGTTGTATTTTGGTCATGCATATTGCATAACAATCAATCCGAAAGCTGTTTTGGGTAGGAATATAAATCTGCATAAGGGTGTTACGATTGGGCAGGAAAACCGTGGAAAGCGTAAGGGTACACCTGTGATTGGCGATAACGTATGGATTGGTGTAAATGCAACTATCGTAGGATCAATTCACGTTGGAAGTGATGTTTTGATTGCACCAAATTCATATGTAAACTGCGATGTGCCAGATCATTCAATTGTTTTTGGCAATCCATGCATTATTAAACACAGTGATTTTGCAACAGAAAACTATGTGAATCGAGCAATATGAAAATGAGAATTGGGACATTTGAATTCAAGATGCTTTGATCCGACTATCTTTGCAGACCGTGTTTTGTACACGGTTGCCAAGGGCGATGCAGCTATGGAATGCGTTTATGCGAAGTACTTGATTTTCTAGGATAACTATAATAGAAGAGACGTGAGGATATTATGCGCTGCGAGGAACGATTCTACGAAATATACGGCAAGGAACCTACGGGCATCAGCTTTTGCCCCTACCGGATTTGTCCCATTGGTGCCCACAGTGATCACAACCTAGGAAAAATCACAGGACTTGCGATTGACAAAGGAATCCACATTGCATACAAGCCCAAGATGAATGGCGTTATTGAAATGTGTAGTCTTCAGTTCCCAAAACGTGCCCAGTGGCATATCCGAGAGATTGGCGAAAAGACTGGTGACTGGGCGGACTACCTGCGAGGAGCGACTTGGGCGTTGAGCAATCGGTTTCCGTTGACAGTCGGACTCTGTGGCGTCATTGAGGGCTCTTTGCCCATCGGAGGGCTTTCTTCCTCTGCGGCGGTAATTCTGTCGTTTTTGGATGCATTGTGCCAAGTAAATGGAATTAAACTGGAGCCGTCTGAACTGATCAGCATTGCGTTTGATGCAGAGAAAAACTACGTGGGCGTTAATGTGGGAACCCTGGATCAGAGTTGTGAGGTTCTGAGTAAAAAAGACCACTTGCTGTATCTGGACTGTAAGGATAACAGCTACGAGCTGATTCCCACGAATCCCAATATGAAGCCCTACAAGATTGCGGTGTTTTTCAGTGGATTGGAGCACAGTCTGACTGGCTCTAAATATAATATGCGGGTGGATGAACTGCGATCCGGTGTTTACGCTTTGCAGGCTTTTGCGGGTTTGGAGTACGGAAAGTTTAATGAGGCCAATGCCCGTGATGTTTCGTATGAAATCTACCAGACATACAAGGACAAGCTGCCGGCACAATGGGCAAGACGTTGCGAGCACTGGTATACGGAGTTCAAGCGTGTGGAAGCTGGTGCGGAAGCATGGCGGCGAGGCGATTTGGAAGAGTATGGACGCCTGTCCTTTGAATCTGGCTGGAGCAGCATCCACAACTGGGAGTCCGGTGCGCCGGAGCAGATCAAACTCTACGAGATTATGAGGGAGACCGCTGGCATTTACGGTGGGCGCTTCAGCGGTGCTGGCTTTAAGGGGTGCTGCATGGCATTGATTGATCCCAGCAAGGCAGATGTCATTCGGGAAGAAGTGGAGCGGAAATATCTCACCGCATTCCCGGAGATGCGTGGCAAGTACAGTTTTCATCTGTGCGAGAGTGCGGATGGCGTAGGGCATAAGACGGAGGACTAATATGAAGTGCTTGATTTTGGCCGCGGGATACGCAACCCGCCTGTATCCCTTGACGGAGAACTTTCCCAAACCCTTGCTGAAGGTAGGGGATAAGACCATCTTAGATTGGCTGGTGGATGACATTGATACCGCTGGTTTGGTGGATACCTATGTGGTCATTAGCAACCACAAGTTTGCCCACCATTTTGAAGACTGGGCGGCAACCAAGAAACAGAATATCCGGGTGGTGGACGATGGAACAATCAGCAATGAGACCCGGCTTGGTGCTGTATGTGATGTGCAATTTGCCATTGCCCAGTTGGGGCTGGATGATGACCTGCTGGTGATTGCCGGTGATAACGTGCTGGATTTCTCCCTCTCCAGGTTTGTTGCCTATGCCGACGAGAAGAAAACCTCTTGCATCATGCGCTATTATGAGCCCAGCGAAAAGAAACTCACCAAATGCGGTGTGGTGGAACTCGACGACCAGGATAGAATTCTGTCTATGGAAGAAAAGCCAGCCCAACCCAAGAGCCACTGGTGTTGCCCTCCCTTCTATGTCTACACCCGAGAGGATGCCCAAAAGGTCAAGGATGCGATCGCACAGAAGAAATGTGGCACCGATGCGCCGGGCAGCTTCATTGCATGGCTGTGCACAGTAACGGATGTGCATGCCATGGAAATGCCGGGCAAGCGGTATGACATTGGCAATCTGGAAAGCTATCAGCAGGTTCAGCAGGAGTATCAGGGAATCAAAGCATAAGTCTTGCTAAGGATGGAAGAATGTATAGAAAGGGAGAAAGACTATGAAAATCGCAGTTGCAGGTACCGGTTACGTCGGTCTGTCTATTGCCACGTTGCTGTCGCAGCATCATGAGGTCATGGCGGTGGATATTGTCCCGGAGAAGGTTGATCTTATCAACCACAAAAAATCGCCCATTCAGGACGAGTACATTGAGAAGTATCTGGCAGAAAAGGACTTAAAGCTGACTGCCACACTGAATGCTGAAGCCGCCTATAAGGATGCAGACTTCGTTGTCATCGCAGCACCTACCAACTACGATAGCAAGAAGAACTTCTTTGATACCTCTGCGGTTGAAGCAGTTATCAAGCTGGTTATTCAGTATAATCCGGATGCCATCATGGTCATTAAGTCCACGATTCCGGTCGGATTCACGGCTTCTGTGCGTGAAAAGTACCACTGCGACAACATCATTTTCAGCCCGGAGTTCCTGCGGGAGTCTAAAGCTCTGTACGACAATCTGTACCCGAGCCGTATCATTGTGGGTACTGATGTGGATAACGCTCGCCTGGTGAAGGCTGCCAATACCTTTGCAGGCCTGCTCCAGGAAGGTGCAATCAAGGAAAATATCGACACCCTGATCATGGGCTTTACGGAAGCCGAGGCTGTTAAGTTGTTTGCCAACACTTATCTGGCTCTGCGTGTCAGCTATTTCAACGAGCTGGATACCTATGCGGAGATGAAGGGACTGAATACGCAGCAAATTATCAAGGGTGTGTGCCTTGATCCTCGTATTGGTGATCAGTACAACAACCCAAGCTTTGGCTACGGCGGTTACTGCTTGCCCAAGGACACCAAGCAGCTTCTGGCCAATTACGCTGATGTGCCGGAGAACCTGATTGAAGCAATCGTGGAGTCTAACCGTACCCGAAAAGACTACATTGCTGACCGTGTGCTGGAGATCGCTGGCGCATATGAAGCAAACGAGGCTTATGATCCTAGCAAGGAACACAATGTGGTGGTTGGCGTATACCGCCTGACCATGAAATCCAACTCTGACAACTTCCGCCAGTCCTCTATTCAGGGTGTGATGAAGCGCATCAAGGCCAAAGGAGCAACGGTCATCATCTACGAGCCGACACTGGAGAATGGCAGTACCTTCTTTGGCAGTGAAGTCGTGAATGATCTTGAAGAATTCAAGAAACGCAGTCAAGCCATCATTGCTAACCGCTATGACAGCTGCTTGGATGATGTGCAGGACAAGGTTTATACACGCGACCTGTTCCGCAGAGACTGATATTTATCGCAGCTATGTGTTTAACCACATGGCTGTGCTGCTCAAATATGCTACCTCTTCGTGGTAAGCAGCAGGCAACGGATCTCTATCCGGCTAAAGCATATGATTGTCAAATCACTCTTTGGATGAGGAAAAAACTATAATGGGAAAGTATTTTGGAACCGATGGCTTCCGTGGCGAAGCTGGAATCACTCTGACCGCTGACCATGCCTACAAGGTTGGCCGCTTCTTAGGCTGGTACTACAACGCACTGCGTGAGCGCAACGGCAACAACGAGCTTGCCCGCATCGTCATTGGCAAGGATACCCGCCGCAGCTCTTATATGTTCGAGTATAGTCTGGTGGCTGGTTTGACCGCTTCCGGTGCAGACGCCTACTTGCTGCACGTCACTACTACGCCCAGTGTGGCCTACATCGCCCGCGTGGACGACTTCGACTGTGGCATCATGATCTCTGCCAGCCACAACCCCTATTACGATAACGGCATCAAGCTGATCGACTGCTATGGCGAGAAGATGCCCGAGGAGATTTTACTGTTGGTGGAGGACTACATCGACGGCAAGCTCCATGTGTTCGACAAGGACTGGCCGGAGCTGCCCTTTGCCCATCGGGAACACATCGGCTGCACTGTGGACTATGTGTCCGGTCGCAACCGCTACATGGGCTATCTGATTAGCCTCGGAATCTACTCTTTTAAGGGCGTCAAGGTTGGTCTGGACTGCGCCAACGGTAGTTCATGGAACATCGCAAAGTCTGTATTCGATGCTCTGGGAGCAGATACCTACGTCATCAATGCACAGCCCAACGGCACCAACATCAACAACAATGCAGGTTCCACCCACATCGAGGGCCTGCAGAGGTTCGTGGTAGAGAAGGGGCTGGACATCGGTTTCGCCTATGATGGCGATGCTGACCGTTGCCTGTGTGTGGATGAAAAGGGTAATGTCATCACTGGTGACCATATCCTGTACATCTATGGTTGCTACATGAAGGAACGTGGCAAGCTGCTGACCAATACCGTCGTTACCACGGTCATGTCCAACTTTGGCCTGTATAAGGCTTTTGATGAGAAGGGCATCGGCTACGCCAAGACTGCTGTGGGTGACAAGTATGTTTACGAGTATATGGCTAAGAACGGCTGCCGTATCGGTGGTGAGCAGAGCGGCCACATCATCTTCTCTAAGTATGCCAGCACCGGTGACGGCATTCTGACCAGCCTGAAAATGATGGAAGTTATGCTGGCTAAGAAGCTGCCCATGAGCAAGCTGGCTGAACCCCTGAAAATCTACCCGCAGGTGTTGGAGAATGTTCGTGTGACCGACAAGAAAGCTGCACAGGATGATGAAGCAGTGCAGGCAGCAGTCAAGGCCGTAGCCGAGGCACTGGGTGACACTGGCCGTATCCTTGTCCGTGAGTCCGGCACTGAACCGGTCGTGCGTGTGATGGTGGAGGCTCCCGACCACGATACCTGCCAGAAATATGTGTCTCAGGTCGTGGAGACTATCAAGAGCAGAGGCTACGGAGTTTGAGTGCAAACCTGAAACGAGGATGCGGAATCCTGCTGATTGCATCTGTGGTTCTTCTGTCTATCTTGGCGTTACTGCCAGATGCTGATGTAGACCACGATGCAGGATACACAGCCTCAGAATTGAGTATCCGAGAAACCGTAGATGGAAGCGTGACCAGCACAAGCTATGTGAATCCTGGTGGGGTAATCACAGATGCCATTGATATGGGCTATGCGACCGTGTGTAGAATGCGGGATGATAACGGCCGAGTTGTGGAGGAACGTTATCTTGATGCAAACGGAGACCCAGTGGCAAGATATGGCGATTATTACGGCTTATCGTATGAATACGATGAAACGAGTACGATAATCACATATCTTGATGCCGAAGGTAATCCGATAATACTCAGTGACGGATACTCTACTATTGTAAGAACGCAGGTTGGTGGCAGGGCTTCCGATGATTTCTACTACGATTTGAACGGACAGCAGGTACAGTGCTCCGGTGGATACTATGGGCTTCATCGTGAGTATAACTCTGAGGGTCAGAGCACTAGTTTGACCTTTCTCGATAAAGACGGTCATGCAGTGAGTACATCATCTGGATATGCGATTAAGACATATCAGCGTGATGGGAATGGTACTGTTGTCGGTGAGCAGTATTTTGACACAGAATGGAATCCTGTAAAGAATTCGCTTGGTCAGTATGGCGAGTTATATCAGCGCAACGAGCAAGGATACATCGGCCAGATTACCTATCTTGACGCAGATGGCAACCCTACCCCTACCAATGCAGGCTTTACCATCCTCAGACGTACCTATCATAGAGATGGCACAGCAGATACGGATATGTATTTTGATGCGAATGGCAATCCAAAGGCGTTGTCTAAAGGGCAGTACGGCATCAAGCGCAGTGGCAAGGTGAACCTTCTGCTTGACAGAAACGGCAACAATATGCTGTGTGTGGACAACCTTCTGAATGGCTTCCCATGCATGGTTGTTGTTTTTGGTTGCGTTGTCTGTTTGCTGATGATTGTTCTTCCGAAGAGTTTAAGCGTAGTATTGACGATTGTTTATGTAGCTTTCATTCTTTATGAAACACTGATGTTTCGTGAGTCAGGGGATGCAAGAATGAACTTTGTCCTCTTTTCCTATGCAGGGAAGTTCTTGAAAGTGCAATCCGTGAGAGTTGGGGTCATCAATAACATCTGGCTGTTCATTCCACTTGGAACGGGGCTGTATAAGTGGTTTCAGAAGAAATGGGTGCTGCTGATCCCCTTCGTGATGTCTGTGGCAATCGAAACGACCCAGTATATTACGGGACTTGGCATCGCGGAGTTCGATGATGTGTTCGGTAATGCGATGGGTGGTTGGATCGGTGTGCTGGCGGCATACACCATGATGACGTGGCGCAAGGGAAAAATCAGTCATCATCTTCTACACCATCCCACCCGATGAACTCTTCCTCGGCCTCGTCAAGTTTCGACCAATCAAGGTACTGCCCGCAGTTACCGCAGTAAGACTAGTATTCGTACTCGATGACTTTCTTGCACCGAGGGCAAACGGAGAAGCAGTTCCGGTCCTTGTAGATTCGGACTGTGTTTACAGCCATGGGCAAACGATATGTAGGAGAGAGCAGTATGTCAAGGATGGCGTGAGTGAGAGGACGCTTCTCTGGAGTGTCCTCCCAGACATCAGCGGAGTTCTGATGGCGGAATCTTTTGAAAGTAAACTTCATTTTATAATCACCTTAAAGCATAGATGATTAACACGGACACTTGGATGTATATATGTCCGATTTTGCCCGTTATCCTTGAAAATATATACTATATAGTATATATTTAAGTTATGGGAGTCATGCCTTACAGGTGTGTTGCCTCAAACGTTATCTGGTGTGATATTTGAAACAAGAAAGGCGAGTAGATGGGCAAAAAGGATTCTTCCACGGAAATGGAAAAGATTGGAAAGCTGATATATAAGGATTTGGGCCATCCAGCGTTGTCACAAGTTGGAAATGCGGTAGGAAGCTTAATAAGACTTGTAGCCTTGCCGATTACCTTTTTGGGGTTAACAGCAGAAGAATTAGAAAAGAAATATGCAAAGTTTATACAAAAAACACTTGAAAAGGTTCCGGAGAAAAAGCGAATTGATCCAAAGGCTGTGGTTGCTGCACCGCTTTTGGATCATGTGAAATTTGTTTTCGATGAGGAAAACTTATCTGAGATGTTTTCAAATCTATTGGCAAATGCGATGATGGAAAATGTCGAAGCTATGGTACACCCTGCATTCGCCGAGATGCTTAAGCAACTTAGCCCTTTAGATGCAGAGTTTATGTTTTTATATTTTAAGGATGAAGATATTGTTGAACAAGAAGATATTAAATGGAAATATGGTGAAGGACAGCTGTCTTTAACTATCGAATCTTTACTTCGACTTGGTATAATAAACGGAATAACATATGACAATAGAGATGATGTCGCTTATGCGCTTACTGATTTTGGTAAGCTGTTTCGTGATTTATGCTTGATGACACCGACAGATATAGAACAAGACGAATTTGTATTTCAGGATGAACAGAAGAATGCATATATCAGTGGAAAGTATGCGTTTTCCGATACTTTTGGTACAGTGAGAAAGTCGGAAAAAAACGGGCATTTGTATATAAGACATAAATTTTCAATTGAAGATGTAGACAATGGAAGTCAAATAGCTGTTGTCTTTAGAGTATACAATAATTATTCTGAAGAGAAATCTTTAGAGAGGGTGTATTTAGAAAGTCAAAGGGGAAAGATTTATGCGGCAGAGAATAAAATGCCTGTCACAATAAAACCTAAAAAGTTCTTTGACTGTATATTTGCGATTAAATCAAAACAAATGCTTGAGGAACTGGAAAGCGGAAACGGAAAATATGTAATTCAAGAGGGAAAAATGATATATGAGATGTCTGTAACAGAGGCAACGAGAAGAGAGATAGCAGTTTATTTGAAGTATTTTAAGGAGGACAACTAAAATGTGTGAACGAATTGAAATTAATAGTGAACAGGATTGGCAGGATTTTCTTGACTCTGCAACGCGTGAAGAATTGGAAATCCTGAAAGAGGATATTCTTAGCGGAAAGGCCTTTTCTGATGATGATAATGATGACGAATAATTTCGCTCTGTACTTTGAATCATTGAAAATAGCTTTATAGATATGTAAATTTAAGCTGTGAGGCTGTAGTAAAAGCACCGCACAGCTTTGCCGCTCGAAACTTTGCACACCTCTACGTGGTGAGCGGCAGGCAACGCAGTGTGGATACTGTGGCTGAGATGCAGGGACGAGATATTAGGGACATTTAGGTGAAATCATGGATTCTTCGACGATAAGTACAGTTGTTTCGTTAGGTTGGGATAGTGTGTTAAAACTCATGGGTTCCATAGTGCTGAGCCTTGGAGGGGGCGCTGCCATTGCGCTTTTCATTTTCCACTTTATGGCGGATCGTTTGGCGGAACGTCTGAAGGGAAAATATCAGCTTGAATTGGATAAGAAGTTTGAAAGCTATAAGGCTAATCTTGACAATAAAAAGTATGTGACGAAAACAAAGTTCGATGCAGAATTTGATTTGTATAGAAAATTATCAAAAGCATACTTTGAAATGGTGAAATGTATCAACGTGATGATTCCTCAAGGCTTATCTACGGTGCCTGCAAATGAAGAACTGCGAAAAAAAGTGGATGAGGATCACTATACTGCGGCTCAAAAAGCAGTTGTTACAGCACAGGATGAACTAAATAGCAATGCAGCTTTTATTCCCGAGACCTTTTATAACCAATATGAGGCTATTCGTCAACTTTGCATTTTGCAGTTGGACGAGTTTCAGGAGCGTTGGAATGTGGGATCACTTGTGCCCCAGAAAGAGAAAGAAAAAATATCGGTGGAAGCCTATAAGAGAACAGGTGAAATAAATGAAAAGTTCAAAGAGTTAAACTGCGAACTTAGGAAATATTTAAGTGAATTAGATGTTATTGACTAATAAGAAAAAATATACATAACGATGAAAGCAATATTTCTGATATTGCCATCCAACTTCCACAGTGCTATACTAACATCAAATCTTACATATTCTTTCGGGAGGTATCATCCTATGCCCAGAACCAAAGGCAGCAAAAACCGTGTTACCGCATCTACCGACTTCGATGCTCAAATCGCAAAGTTGCAGAAAGACAAGGCAATGCTCGAAGAAGGTCTTTCCAAGACTGTCGCCCATATCGAAGAGCTGAAGACCGACATCAAGTCTCTGCGTGAAAGTCTAAAGCCGCAGAAGGCGGAGATCAAGCAGACCGAAAAAGAAATCGCAAAGCTGGAGGCCAAGAAGGCTGCCGTCGAAGCGAAGGCCGCCGAAGCTGCTAAGAAGGTTGAGGCCGAAGCTGTGCTGAAAAAGCTGCTGGCATCCGGTATGACGGCAGATGATATCCTCGAAAAACTGAAATAAAGCAATACGCCGTGTGATCAGAAAAAATCTAGGAGTTCACACGGCATATTTTGAAGCACGATTTATAGTTTGTGACGAAAATAAAAGGATAGAGGTGACTATCTGTGGGCAAGCAGCGCAGACCCGGCGGAGGGCGAAAGAAATCAAAATCGAAATACAGTGCCGAGAAGAATCTGGCGAAGCAGATGGAAGCAGCAGTGCTACTCTATAAGGACAACATGACCCTGCAAGCCATCGCAGACGGCCTGTCCCTCAATCCTATCAAGGTTCGGAAGTTGCTCATCACTGCAGGAGTCTATGAGTCAGACACGGCAAAGCTCGTACAGCAGACATTCAACAATTTCAGAAACACACAGAACTATAAGATTGCTGTCACCTCCACTATGTCTGCCTTACAATTGTCTCGTCCCTCTGTGACCTCTTATCTGCCGTATGAGAAAGGCGTGTACTTCCCGGAGGATGCCGATGCGGAGAACATCAGCACCGGCGCTGAACGTCAGCGTCATTACCGAGCGGTCACAGCGCTGAAGAAGAATCCGTGTGAGGAGAACCTCTGGAAGTGCGTGGTGGCTTTTCGGGGATATAAGTTCAAGACTCTGTCCGGCTTGCCCTTTACATACAAACTGAAGAAGGGCAGGGGAGATGAGTTCACCAAGGAACTGTGGATCGACCGCAGGGAGAGTAGCAAGAGCCTTGCATGGAGCTCTGTCATGCGGGCATATCAGAATATTGGAAAAGTTGGAGAGGTCGTGGACAGACCCAAGGCTTTGGGAGACATCCGGGGTGTGTCGTATATCTATGGGGTGTTCTACCGATTTGGCTTGATTGACGTGCCGAAAAAGGTTAAAGAGAAGATGACGAAGTGATAAGGGTGTAGGTATAGTTTGTGACGAAAATAAAACTGCCCTCCGTGTGAACCACAGAAGGCATACGCCATCACCCATCAACAGAATGAGATGATAATATACCGTTTTAAGGCTGAATGTGATATAATAGAAACGGCGGTTTACCGTACTACTTGTAAAGGGCAGGTGAATGTGCAGATGTACATCATTTGTCATAGCGAGAAATTCGTGTTCAATATTGATAAGATAGTTGAAGCTATCACAAAGGCTTCAAAAGCAACATTGAATCGGATGAACACCCGAATCACCAAGGAAATTCAACAGTTGTTGGATTTGGGTGATAACTCGCTTGAAGATTTTCCGCATTCCCAGTGGCTCTATGAAAGAATTGCAGAGTTGGAACGGATGCGGAAGCACATTAAACTCCTGAAAAAGGCGAAAAGTAATAGAATTCCAGCGAAGTTGCGCGCACTTTGGCTTTGCAGGATAAAAAACAGCAGTCGAACATTAGCGAGCACATCACTTGACCCAATGAGCATCGCACTGCCTGTTCCGCCCACGTTTGAGGCTGCCTTGAGTAGTTTCGGACGTGGGAGGAATTTGGATGCCCTCGCATGCTGAAGAACACTTCGATGCAATCGGAAACTACTACCATATTATAGATCCAGAGGGAACATTGTCTGAAATTGAAAGGGCAAAAAAGGAGGTTGAGGTACTAAATGGTATGCCGAACAGCTTCCCAAAGGCTCTTTGCTATGTAATGAGACTTTCAGGATTCACGAAAGAGGCACTGGCCTTTGAATCGAAGGTGTCTGAGTCGACGATTGGCCGCTACAGAACTGGAAAGGTTAATCACTATTCTGAGAAAAATGTAGTGGCGCTGTGTGTTGCTATGCACCTTCCACCGTGGCTTTCATTTAAACTCATAGAAAAAGCTGGCTTTGCGTTGGCTGAGACCGAAGAGCAGCAGGCGTTTATGACGGTTCTTACCTGCATGTTTATGAGATCCGTTGATGAAGTGGATGAATACCTAAAAGTAAGAGGAAGTGAGCCGTTGGGTCAGGTAGCTGCATAAATGCATATATCGGTGCAGGAGCGACGCTTGTACGGAGTTTTAGCGACACTTTCACG
>OLSD01000477.1_pt1 | contig 40681 bp, 34 predicted proteins | sample 1672211 | NCBI WGS metagenome assembly OLSD01 (sample SAMEA3136659, study PRJEB25190) | human gut metagenome | reverse complement strand
CCAGCGGCTTACCTATCTGCTGACACTATCCACTTACCGATGTGCTGACCTCACCGTGCTTGACCTCACCATTTAGAACATCCAACTAATGATTTAATACGTTCGTCTACCAAATCGATCTCCACCTTTCATTTTTTGCTACCTTATAAGTCGGTCTTGATCGAGTTTTCCCAATAAAAAAAGCCATTCTCCCGAATGACTTTTTTATGAGCTATTTGCGTGCTCTACTGCGTAATAATGATTTTAAAATCAGTATCTGTGATATTATTAAGCTCTCCCTTCAATATATACCCATCACGAGTCAGTGGGATTTCCTTCTTTTTCTTGTTGGGACACTTCACATACAATGATATAGTATCTGATGTCAAATCTCGAATATCTAATTGTACATGCATCGATCCAAGAACCGGATCAAATAGAATAAAGGTTTTCTCGTTCTCAATGTCCTCAAGTCTGGAAATCTTAGGGGATGTATCATGCTCGACATTTCGAGCAGCCATCGCAAGCGGAGCCTCAAAACACAATCCGCTAAAATCGCTTTGTAGCTGCTCCATGATAACATTAATTTGATCTTTTATCACTTTGGCTCTAACAGAGATGACAGCGAGTATTTTTTAACAACACTGTCCTCAAAAGAGTTTAGCTTATCACTTAATATTTTTCTGACGGCAATCATCCCGGTTTTGTTTGTAACCTCAAGAATAGCCATAATACTGCAGAATTCATCATAGCAATCTTTACAATCAGCAATATGATTCATTTGCTCGATTTGAAGTTCATCTAACGGAGCATCATCTATTGTCAGAGTGGCAAGATGATACAGGTTATTAAAGTCAATATGTTTCATCTTGAATGCCCTCCTTTTACAAACTTATATAATACATCGTTTTCCGATAGATATGATTTGGCGGTTTCCAGAAGCTCCGAATTTTCTATAACAAGTTTCATCGCAACCTTTGTGCAAACTTTATGCATATATTCTGCCCAATCTTCGATTTTTCCCTTATTAAAATGCTGCGCATAAAGAACATCACCCAGTCGTTTACTATTATCTATGCTTTCATCTACGCTATCTATCTGATTTAAAAATGAAACACACCAAGTGAGCTGTTTGCTAATATTCGTTTGTAGATATCTCTCTGAATCATTCTTAAGATAATATAACATTCTACCGGTCATGTAATCAAATGCCCATTTTGCAGATGAGGCTTTATTATCTGGGATTACTGCTAACAAATGCGGTAAAACTCTAGCATAATATAACGCTAGACTCCTAGGCGGATAGGCAGTAGCTTCGGTGAAAGCACGACAATAGAGAATGAACAATTCCTCGTACAACTTTTTTTCGTTATCTATTTCATTTTTAATTGTGGTTGATGAAATTTTTTCTGCATAAGCATGGCCTGAGTCGTCAATCGGTTGATCGAGTGATACGGTTTCATATTATTTTCTGGCAGTAGAAAACTTCCATATCTCGTCTAACACTTTATGTTTGTAGACACCAAAAGTATAGTATGTAAAGTCTTGCCTGACAGTTTTCTCTTTCTTATCTTGCTCTATAACCTTCCAAGCCGCCAGTCGGCTTTCCTGCATCGCAGTGTGTTCATTTTCGTCAGAATAGCATCCTGTTTTCCAAAGTTGCCGTCTCACCCAAGCAACACAATACTCATCGAGCTCACTAATTATCAACTCCATTTCCGCATTGGACCCGCTATTTATATAGTTTTCGTATGCCCTTTGGACGGACTCCGACTTTTTTTGAGAAGATGCCTTGTCCAGCAAATTATTTATGTACTTTTTCTGTTCCATCAATGCACCTCCTAATTGCAACGAAAGCAAGTAAAGCCTGACCAGTAAATTTCATTTTTGAATTGGCGAAATCTTTCATTTTTATTGACGTAAGAGGAAACCCTCATCTTCATATTGGAATTCAGGATATTTCCCTGCAAAATATATTCAAACCAATTTCTTCTCTTTAGATCGCCTATTGTAACCGTTCTTAAATACTGCTTTGCTCTCTTTAGTGCAACTGGAGGAGCGACTTTTTTAACACAGTATTGATAATAAAAAGCGACCATTAAAATTGCTGTTGCCATATCATCGGCATTCCATATGTTCGATATAACAAATTTAACTCCAGAAGCTGAAAACCCACCTATTAAACCTTGGAACCCTTTTGAAGCTACAATATCATTCATCCCACCCAATGATAATCATATCTGCTAATCTCATCAGCAGTAAGAATATCATTGCCACAATTACTATCCCATTCTTTCTTTCTGAGCCAATTACACACTCCAGAGAACAGAAGACACGAGGAGTAAATTGAATCAGTATCTCCAAGCAAATCAAAATATCCATGTGTCGCTAAATGAATGTTGCGTTTTCCAATACCGTTTTGAAGTTGGTACCGGGTTGCTTGCTTTCCAACTAAAAACTTGGATTTGCAGTATTTACTAACCATTCTTGCCTCAAACTCACTAAAGGGCAGCTGAAGAATTGTATCAGGCTTTAATTCAACAAATCTTAGTCGATCTTGATCTTTTGTATCGGCTCTTTGAATTTGCTTTTTAGGAACATCGAATTGAGGATTTCCGACGATCAAACTTCCGCTTCCAAAATCACTAGAATCTGAATATAAAAAGTCTCTGCCACTTTCCATTACAACAATGTTGAAATAATCCCCAAGTAATTCTCCTTTTCCATCTGCCAAAACATCAAATGGGAGATTCAGAATATCAGCATCAGGAGCTATAAAGAGTTTTTTTAGCCGGCAATTAGTGAGCAAATAGGAGAAATCAAAGAGGAATACAGCTTTCTTTTAAAGTGTTCTTTTTTCTCCATCTGTTCTATCGATAGTTCACCTCTCGATTCATTTACTATTAATTGAACTAGCTCCGATGCATCGTCTATGATTGACTCTGCATTGTGAAGAATACATCTGTTAATAGTGCATTGTCCATCATTCTTGATCACTACAAAAGCATCAAGTTCCAGTGTGTCATCTGTCGTATCTCCTGATTTTACTCCATAATCTTTCGGACACAAGATATATTCGATAAGCACAGAATTATCGGGCAGTTTATTCTTCAATTCTCTTACAGTAATATCTTTGGTTTGAACCCTTTCTGGAAATCGTGCTACGAACTCAGCCTCCAGCACTCTAAGGTTCTCTTTCTCCATGTCATATTCATTGCTGTCAGGCAAAAAAATATCTTCGGTTTCTATCGCAGCCAAGCGATCTTGTATGGATTTAATCTTTCCGATTAACCCTGCGTCAACATATCCTGAATTTAATATTCGATTACGTTCTTTTCCTGCCAAAGAAGCAAGCGCCTTATAGTTTATAACTCTCTCATATAATTTCCAGGTATTCTTCTCAATTGTCCGCATAATTGCATAGCTACAGGTAAACAATAGCTGCGCAGGTGAGAGGATCTACAACGACCTGCTGTCGTTTTAGTAGCACAAGTATGAGTGCCAAACCTCACGTATTTGCAGAAGCGCATGGTTTAAATATTTTAGTGCCTCTTGCTCCTTTCCGCACTTTCCCAAAATACTGGCGGCTGTCTGAAAAACAGATGCCTTTGTGCTTAATGGGATTACTGAATTCCAGCATTCTCTTGCTGCTTTAAGGATAGTGCACTCTGCCAAGTCAGACCGATTTACTTCCCATGCCAATATGGAAAGAATCAGCCATAAAACTATCCTTTGCCCCTGTTCCAGTTGCTCAATCCCAGTGTTATCAACAATCGCCAAACCATCACAATAATCATTACATTGTCTTGAGGTCAGCTCATCATTTTGAAGAAGCAATTGTACTCCTGTGACAAAGAAAATCACTTTTTCGGGGTAAGCGTTCTTGCAATTTTCATTAGGTGTTTTTATTTGGCATTCAATCTCATCCAATTCAGAGATAAGAAAATCTACTTCCTCCTTGTCAATTTCAAGAAACGCCTGGCTTACCAGGCTGCTATACATAGTAAGTATTCTGTATTGGTCTTTTTCCTCAATTCCGCCACCATCCTTCTCAATCAACTCCAACAGTTCTAAAATTAGAGGTGACGCCTTCGGCATGTCATTCTCTACGTAATAAACCATGAGAAGATTGCTCTTCCCCTGCGCTATTGAAAGGATTTCATCTACATTGGCTGGAAACGATGCATTAACTGCGCTTACAAAAGCCTGTTCAGCGCGAATGTATTTCCCTCTCTTTAAGTAAAAGCCACCAATGAGGTTATAACTCAAACGAAGTTTTATCAACGGCTCTGGAGATTTTTCATTATATTCTTCACAGATTTTATAATATAGCGAGTGAAGATGTTCATATGAATAGAAAATCTCATGGTTCAGCTTATATAAAAGCACAATATACAGGGTTTTTCCCTCAACTATTTTCAGAGTGTCGCTATCTATATCGGAGTAACTTCCTTCTTCTACACAATTGATAAATCTATATAGAAAATACAACTCTTCTGTATTATCTTCGTTGCTAGCAAGAGCTAAATGCATTACAGCATATTCTCGCCTTGCTAAAGCAGTGTACCAGTCTTGTTCTCCGTATAGTTCCAGTCGAATATTGTAGCAGTTTTTGAATACTGCTAGTGCGGCTTTAGTGTTGTTCTTTCTTTGAAGAAGGCATCCAGAAAACCACAGGAAGTCTGATGTGTACTCATCATGAATGCCCTTAAAATACGCCTTTTCTTTATTGCATATTACATAACTTTCATCAGGACATATTTCTGCAATTTGAGATAACGATTTCCCTATGCCTTAGGATATTTTCTTTGTTTCTCTCTGCGTTAATGCTTACAGGATGCATTATAATACGGCCCACCATTTCAACATCTTGGTGACTTTCAAAATAGCTGGCCATATTCGTAAGCATGAAAAATAGATTTTCAGAAATTTCGGTATTTGGTCCTATTTCCCCATATTCTTCGCTAATGAGTGTCTTCAGAGCTTCAGTGTGGTCTCCACCCTCAATCATCGGAAGAACACAGTCGCATGCATCCGATAGGGTGTTAGGAGTTAATTCCAAACTATATTCCAGTCGCTTCACACTATTAAGGAGCAAATCAATTTCTTCTATTACCTTACCTTGCTGCCCAGATTCTAGGCATAAACATATTTTTCTGCCCCTGAGACATACCATAGCTATTTCGTGATCGGCCCAATCAGTGTGAGTTTGCAGAGAGTCGCTCACCAGTATAGAAATCAATTCAGCATCATAGCGATCGATTTCCTCTTGTATTGCTTTTTCAACTTCAATCAAGTCGTCGCGATCTTCTCTCACAATTTGCACCTTCTTTACGTTCGGAAATCAACTACCAATTCCATTACCTTTGCTATTATTGTTGACACTACTTATTTGATTCGTATGAGTAGCTTTCGCTGAACTGCTGCCATTTGCTCGACTGACAAACAAATCTCTGCTAGCTACTTTCTTATTAGCAGAGCTATCGTGGCTTGTCTTTTTTACCGGCAGCCGAGACCGTTTGGATTGTTTCGTTCTTTCTGCATTTGAGCCAGTCTTTGAAACTGCTTTACTCTTTTCGTATTTTGTGTTTGCAATCTTCTTTGATCGGTCACTGAGCGGATCTGAAAGTTTTCGACAATTAATTCCTGGTAGTTCCCCATCGAATGAATCAACTTTTTTTGTCTTTAGGTTAAAGCGACCGTTAGCATCGTTTTTCCAGTTTCCGCCATGTGCTTGAAAATGCTCTTCATGTGTTAGAAATTGAATGTTCTTTTCGTTTCCCGCATGTTCAGGATGCGATTTAACGGAGAGCATATGTTGTCCTTCATACCCATGACACTTACCAGTTGCTATAATCTCTCTTTGTTCTTTTTGAGACCAATTACGACTTCCTCGTGACTGTAAAACCTGCTTCCGTTCCTTTGACCAAGCTTTACTTACCGCACATCTTCTTTGATAGCTGATACTATTCTCTATCCTGCTCCTCCATTTTCAAAGGAACAGGCTCCAAGGCGTCATCTTCCACCATCTGTACAGCGGTATTGTATTCATCAGCAAGAAAATCAGTAAAGCTTTCCCATACAGTTGTGAAGGTCATTTCAGACATATCCCAAAGATATATCCTAGAGTCTGATGGAGAGATACATATAGGATCTCCGTAATTCAATATGGCGATTATTAAATAGCCGTCCGGAAGTCCCAGAAGTTCATGCTTCTGCTTTGTGTTCCACTCCTGCAAAGTGGATAATGAGATCTCTAGCTCCTCGTCATAATCATCACAGCCAAGTAGGGTAGTGGAGAACAGCAGACCACCATCACAAACTGCAAGCCAGGTTTTAATCTCTACGGCTGTATCCGGAAGCTCGAAAGAAGCCTTATTTATACTCGATCTACGTAACAAATGATACTGATCCATGTCTTCCAGAGCATCTATCACTTGTAACATTGTCTTATCGTTTCTATATGTTTTTCGTGCTTGTGTATAATCAAAAAATCCCATGTTTTACCTCGTTAAGCTGTTATTTCTAATCCAACAGTGGTTCAACCTCAACCCATTGAAAGCGGAAAAGCCTGGTGAACAAATCTAGGTTACTCATGGAAAGAACGGCTTCTTCAGAACCAACGATATCAGCAATCCTCTCAATATTATTTCTTTTATCCACCTGTAAAGCTATTCTGACGCCTAAATTGTACAGTCTGCTTCTTTTCAAAGAATTTAGGGCATTTATATACTTCGTGTCTTTAGGACCCGCTGTGATAAAAATAAATACTGGCGCATAAAAACTTCGCTTTGTAAAGTTTCTGTTGCAATAATCTTTTATTACTCCATTCAATGTGAAAAGCATCTTCTCAAAATCGGGTTCCATATCGGAATGCCTAATTTCAATAGACGAGATTTCACTTATATGCACTGGTCCATCTTCTGTAATAATTCTGCATTTATCATCAAACTCCAATATAATAGCCTTTACTTGCATATCAGTAGTTGTTTCCATTTCTGACATAGTTTTTTGAAGTTCCTCAAAACTATGATTTATGGCGTTTAATGCTTCGCTTGATACATTATTGGAGTTTTCAATAATGAAGAATATATTTGCGTCATATTTTGGGACTTCTGATTTCATGTATTCTGCTAAAGGCATATATCCACCCTCACATTGTATCTGTAAACGCTTTTAATAGATCCCCTAACGAGTCCTTATAGTATGGACATTTAGTTTTCCTAAACACCTTCTGATCCAACAGCTCACAATAGCAAAACTCTTCTGAATCATATATCTCCTCGGCTTTGCTCATATTCGCATAGGTGCAAAAGTTCTCGCATCCACCTTTACACACCAGAGGATCGGAGGGAGGAGGCAATTGCTCTGGTGCAGGAACTTTCCCAAAGAAACCGCGCTTAGTCCACATTCCATTCTTTTCTTTAAATCCTTTCTGCAAATAGGAAAGTGCTCCTTGATTTCCTGCTTCCAACGCCGCCGTGAGATAGTGCAATGCTGCATCGAGGTTTCTCTGTGTTCCCCAGCCTTCAAAATAGCAAACACCTGCATTAAGCATAGCATCAGCGTAACCCATATCTGCTGCTTTTTTTACCATTGCAAATGCACGTTCAGTTTCTCTTGGCACGCCGTCTCCATTCATCAGAATAGTTCCATAATTGTCCAGGGCATACATATCGTCCTGTGCAACAGCTTTTTCAAACCACTCAACAGCGGCTTGGTAATCGAGATCCACAATTTCGCCTTTAAGATAATCACAGGCAACATTGTTTTGAGCGGTAGCCTGTCCGAGCTCCGCCGCTAGCAAATACCATTTAAAAGCAGTGCATCGGTCAATCTCAACACCCATTAATCCCTGTGAATAGCAATTTCCAACTACCCACGCAGCGAATGGATGGTCTCCAACTTCGGCAGCTTTCAAATACCACTCAAATGCACTTTCAAGATCCGGCTCTCCATCAGGAATACCTTTCTCAGTATAAAATCCTAACGCAACCATAGCTTTACTACTTCCATGTGAAGCCGCCAAAGTGAACCATTTCTTAGCTTCAGCCTTGTCTTCTTGAACTCCTTGACCTTCATCATAGGCTAGTCCCGTGTTTAATTCACCTGCAAAATTGCTGGCGTAGGCAGCATCTAAGAATAACCCAAATGCCTTTTTGTAATCTTGTTGAACACCAGTTCCGTTTTTATAACACATTCCCAGTGCGTTCAAACAGTACATATTTCCAGCATTTGCGCCCGCCTGAAAGTATTCTACTGCTTTTCTGTCATCTTTTGGGACGCCTATACCGGCTTGATAAAAGGCTCCTATATTTAAAAAAGCAATCTCAACGCCATTCTCTGCTGCCAGCTTATAATATTTAATTGCATTTTCGTAGCTTTGCTCGACACCACATCCGAGTTCATACATTGTTCCGAGCAGATTGTAGGCATTTTCATCGCCCATTTCAGCGGCTCTTTTTGCATATAAAAAAGCTTTACCTTCATCCTTCACGTCCTCGTCTTCAGATTCCTTAAGAACCATTGCCAAAACGACGTATGCATCCGAATCATCCAGTTCTTTAGCTGCCTTTGAAATCCAATAAAGAGCTTCCTGGTCATTCTTCTCGCAATCTTGCCCAAAATAGTACATCTGCCCAAGAGCATACTCTGCAGGCGGGTACTCTTTGTCTGCAGCCTTTTTATAGTATTCAAAAGCTAAAATCCCATCATGAGGAACGGACTGACCTTCATCATATAACTTACCAAGTATAAACTCGGCAACTGAATAACCCATATCGGCTGCCTGTGTGAAGTATGCAATAGCGGTATCTATATCCTTTTCAGTGTTAGTACCGGAATAATATCTCTCTCCTAGTTCGGTGCAAGCAACAGCATCGCCCCCAAGTGCCAAATTTAATAAATCATCCATAGACTTAGAGGAATATTCGTCCTCCAAGTTCTGATCATAGGAAACGGCTACATCCTCCATATTAAACTTGGATATTTCCTTTGACTCAGATAGGGGAAATAATTCTGTTGAATCCACATCCAATGGCATAGCAAAAATGAACAGTGATGCAGCACACCATTCTTTGCTTAAACCACCATTTTCAAGTAATGCATAGCATTCTTTAAGGGCAACTTTCTTATCTACCGATTCCGTAATGATTTTAGCTACAGCGGTCGGAGCTCCGAGTGTAATAGCAGTTTTAAGAATACCCTTTTCGGTAGCTGTGTTAGGCAGAAGGTCATTTACCAAACCGTAAAGCCTTTTATCTTCAAAATAAATGTCGACACCAAATCTATCTAAAATGATCTTAAGTGCCTCAATAGCCTGTTGATGCGGAACAACGCCCATTAGGGGTTCTCCACAAAAAGGACACACAGTAACTGCATTAGAAATATTTGTTGTCCACTCTGCTCCACATTTTGCACACTTCATATATTGTCACCTCAATCAAAAAATGAATTTCTTTAGTTCAGCTACTGCATCCTCATCGCCTTTATCTGCAGCTTCTTTAAGAAGTGCTTTGGCCTTGGAGCGATTTTTCTTCACACCAATTCCTTTTTTGTAACACAGCCCGAGAAGACGTGTTGCCTTGACAGAGCCATCTTCATGCGCCTTTTCTAAAACAGAATATCCTTTATCATAAAGCTTCCGCTCATTTATGTAGTAGAGTGCCAGTTTACATGCTGCAGTAAGAGATCCCTTATCGATTGCCTTCAAATACCATTGCTCGGCGGCTGCCTTGTTCTCATGAATTTTATATCCGTTGAAATAGACAAGTCCTAAAAGGTAGGCTAAACTCGATGATTTACTGTCTCCCTCTACTTCAATGATCTTTTGCAGCAGCTCATCCGGAGACAACTTGAAGAAATCATTGGTATATCCGTTAACAAAGTACATCCATCCAAGGTCATATAATGCACTTTGACGACCGGCCAAAAAAGCTCTACAATAATGATCAAATGATTTTTGGCGTAAGCCTTTATCGTCAGAATATTTATAGAGTAAGTCCGCAAGCGATTCGTGTTCCTCGCCAAGGACGTCTCCATTCTTCTCTTTCTCTATCATCAACTGTTCAGCTTGATCAGCGTAATAAGAGGATTTTGGGGTATCCTTGTATCCATCTACTGTGGAATAGACTTCAGCTAGGAGAACAGCCGCCTTTACATCGCCATTTATACAGGCTTTTTCCAGCCATTCAATTGCGTCCGGATAGCTTTTCGGTAGAGCTTCTTCATTCTCCAATTTGATGTATGCCTCACCTAGTATCCTTTGAGCTTCAGCGTCGTTTTGTTCAGCTGCTTTTCGCATCCAAAAAGCAAATTTTACATCATCTTCAACAAAATTAAACGAACCTATATAACACCACGCCAAAAGCTTCTGAGCAAGTACATCTCCTTGTTCTGCGGACTTTTCAAGATATTGTCTCCCTAGTTCATAGTTTCTAAATTGCTCATCCAACAGAAAGAAGTAATGCAACATATACTGCGCACGAGCATTTCCCTTGTCAGCTGATTTTTTAAAGTATTTAAATGCTTTTTGTTTGTCCTTTGCGACATCTTCTCCATAAAAATAAATAAACCCAAGATTTAAGGCAGCATCCTTATTGCCCTGGTTTTCGGCTTGTTCATACCATTTTCTCGCCTCTACATAATCAATGGGGACGCCTTTGCCATAGTAATATATATCACCAACATAATCCTGTGAACTTGCATGCCCACGTTCTGCAGCCATTTTAAAGTGGTGTAAGGATTTTTTATAATCCTGCTCTTTTAGCCTGCCAAAATAATATAATTTCCCAAGTTCAAAGTGAGCGTTATTATTAGTTGTATTAGCATAACCTTCTAGTATGGCTATGCCCGCTTTTTCAACCTTTTCTTGCCCCCAGCCGTTAATTAGTATTTTAGCAACTTGTACACCCGCGCCGACATTTCCTGCCTTCCTTGCCTTCTCTAACCAGTAATACGCCTTGTCCTCATTTTCAGCTGAAAAATTGCCATATAATAAATCAAACCCTAAAACATATTGTGCATCTACGCAGCCCGATGCACACATAGCCTCCAACGCTTCAACACAAGCACTGTAGATTTCTTTTGCTTTATCAACGTCTTTCGGCACTCCCTTGCCTACTCTATACGCTTCCGCAAGCCACTCTGCTCCCAGTGGACAGCCCCTATGCATTCCATCCACAAATAAAGGAATGGCTTTATCGTAATCACGTTCACAGCCATTTCCAGAATAGTATATTTCACCAAGGTGAACGCCTGCCAAGACATTCCCCTGACCGTATGCCTTGCTAAACAAAAGTCTGGCTTCGTCAAACCGCTCTTCTTCAACAGCTCTCTTTCCCAAAAGGAAGTCTCTATCCTGTGACTCCTTCACGTACCTCTCCGAATCGAACTTTATCTTCTCTTCAGTGGTCTCTTTGGGAATTTCAACTTCAATTTCCCAGCCAAAGACTTCTGTCATTACGCTGATGTAAGACGCAGCGATTGCAGGCCGAATAAACTCAGATTGCGTAAGCTGAGTCATGGATTTAGAAACTATTCTTTTTTGTACTGCCTCACTTTCATACGTATTCTCTACAAAGTCATCGAGAATACCCAAGCGAGACAGCCTCTCTAACATAATCCGGTCATTCTTCAAACTCGGTGCCAAATCACTTAACAGTGCCGGCACGCGACCAGGCTTAGTAAATACATCTATACCGAACCTATCCTTTATATAAGCAAGCGTACTTTTCAGATTGCTTGAGTCATACGCAGTCATTATTTTGCCTCCTCGTTAAACGTCTCCACCCGATAGATTAAACTTTTCTGTGGCAGTAACGATATTGTTCATATCGTTTCCACACCACGGACACTCCAATCGAGACTCTCCATTCCAGCAAGATATCTTATGACATTTATTACACATCACAAAATTTTTTGTGCCACAGAACGGACATCCGGGATATTCCTCGTTATGAAATAGGTTTCCCTGAACAGTAGTAAGATCATATCCTTCACTTCCTGCTCGATGTTCATCGATTGGAAATGCCCAGGTACGCCACCAGTCACCATCACCCATCTTCTGAGTCCTTATTCCGTATATTTGGTTTCTTTTGCCGCATTTGGCAAGTAATACAGCCGCTTCCATACTTGCTAACACTCCTCTATTGTAATTTCCATTTAAACCGCTGTGTAAATGGCATTTCCGAAACACATTCATCAAGATTCTGTTTTGCATCAGGATGCCCTGACAGCATTGCCAGCTTATACCAATGTGCAGCTTGCATTACATCCTTATTGACCACAACCCCCATCTGGTAAAACTGCCCTAATTTATACTGTGCTTTGGCATTTCCTTTTTCAGCCACAGTTGTTAATAGCTTGAGTGCTTTCTTTTCATCCTTTTGGACTCCTGTCCCATTTATGTACAGTTCAGCCAGAGCTAATGATGCATTTTCATTTTTCTGATTTGCAGATTTTTCAAAGTACTTAATCGCCATGTGGATGTTCTTCTTCACATGTAATCCGTTTAGGTAGAATACTCCCACATAATACTGCCCTTCAGAGTCATTCGCATCTGCCGCTTTTAGATACCACTTCCAAGCCTTTTTGTAGTTTTTCTTTGAATAATATATTGATGCAATCGAATTGTATGCAGGTACATGTCCTCCATTAGCAGCCATCCTGTATTCTTCCATTGCAGCATCTATGTTATTTGTGGCAAGCTTTTTTTCTGCATTGCTCATAAAGGCTGTAAGAGCTGTCGGATCATATGTAAATACCGCTTTGGAAGACGAAGGCGCGGTTTCTGATGTATCATCGCTCAACTCATCGCTTGTAATTTTCCAGCGAGATGAACGACATATAGGGCAATTTCTTGATTCTCCATATTCCAGATCATATCCATCAATAACATATCCGCATATCAAACATTTATAATGTGCGATGACGCTATACTCTTCATCATCTTCTTGACTATCGGTAATTATATTTTCTTCTCGTTTAATTTCTTTTACTTCATGGACTATTTTCGATGTGGATGCTTTATGGTCATTACACTGCATCAGTACATCTTCAACGGTTACGTTTATCATCTGCGTGATGTCTTGTCCGTTGTAATACATAGCAGCACCGTACAAAGCCTCACAAATCATATCTGCCCATGCTTCCGATAATCCTTCTTCCTCGATGAAAAGTTGCCGTAATTTTCTTATGGTTGTTTCTGCAGAATCAATATCTTGATCAAATAGTGTCCTTATGGATGTCACATAGTCATCAGTAACGGTCTTACTGAAGATACGTATTTCCTTCTTTAAGTTCGGTGCTGTATCCATCATAAATCCCGATAACTGACGGGGACTCTGGAGAACACCATCTCCCATTTTTGTAACTGCACCATATATTGCTTTGTCAAGTGAGTCGTAGGTTTCAAATTCAACTTTACCCTGAATTGAAGATGCGCAGCAGGGACAAACTCTTTGCTTCTCTAAATCGTTCTCTTCTACAATCCATGTGCCGGCGCACATTTGACATCTTAATTTTTTCATATTACTCTATCTCCTTGATCACATGGATTGGCCATTGGTATTGTTATTCCCATTGCCGTGTCTTGACACTCTACCATCTGCTGATGCTTCTACAGCATGGCTTTCTTTATATGCCTGCGCTCTTTTTTGAAAATCTGAACTCGCGGGCATCGGATATTTAGGATCTCTATTGATAACAGCACCAGTATTATAGCCACCGTCTGTGATAACCTGTTCTGCACCTCCAGATCGCGGAGCTTGCACTGGATCCATTTTTGAAAACTTGCTTTGTGGAGCAATTGTTCCATACACAAGATTTTGATCTTTGGACAACTCAACAGTTGTCTCATATTCGGCTGAATTTGAGTGGGGAAGAGCGCCCTTATCTATCCTCTCGCCTGGTGTGTTTCCAAGAGATTTTTCTGAAACAAACACGCCGGAACTACGTTCTGTTCCATGAGTTGTTACAAACTTCTCCCCCGCTTTTGCATGGCGAACTTCCATTGATGTACCTGATTGGTTTGACGCTTTGAGACTGGCAGCGTCTTCTTTTGAGAGACCTCTTTCTGTCATCAACTTGTCAAAATTTTTTGAACTGAGCTTCGCCTTTTTATCTGATAAACCACTCTGCATATATCTGCTTGATTTGGATGCCTCGTGGCTTGCCTGGACATTCTTTTCAATTGTTCTTTTTTGAGACATACGCAGAGTCCTCCTAACGAGTCATTACCTGTTTGTTCTTTATTTTGATAGTTGTCACTTAAACTGTTTAACCTTTATACATCTCAAAATAAAATCTGAACGGTGGAGCAAAAGGAAGACCCACAATAGCTTCACCAACCTTCAGATTGTTCAAATCCCAATCTTCAACAGTTGATCCTATGCGTTTTTCTTCAACCATTGTGTTATTAAGCATGCGATATTGTTCAAGCACCATATTTTTTCCGTGTAAACTGGATATGTATTCTCTTGTTGTGACATCATTTGCTCTGAAAGCGATAATAGAGGAAAAGCCTGCAGCAAGATTCTTCCCTCTGCTTTGGCCATAAATTTCGTAAAGCTGTTCAATACTCTGAAGTCCTGCAAAAACTTTTACTCCAAGACTACGTCCAAAGTTTACACCATCATCTATATGCTGCAGATTTGGCAGGAGCTTAAACTCATCGCATATAAAGTATACGTTTCCCTGCGATTTTGTCCTTCCTAAAGCCTCCTTCAAGGCCAAATCAAAAAGCATTTTATACACTGGAGTGAGTACACTACCAATGGAGAGATCATATTCAATAAATAAAGTACGACCACCTTTTTGGCGCACAAAATTTCGCATTGAAAATTTGCCATTTTCGCAGAAAACGCCCATAAACACATCACGAACGACTGAGAACATTTCTGCCAATACACCCTGTGACTGTGCACTGTCCCCTTCGATGTAACTCATCACCGAACGCATATCTCCGAACCCATCAAGATAGTCGCAAATATCCGGTCCTGAACAAGAGTCTAGGAATTCTTTGATTCTATTATTGTAGAAATTTTCTACTACAAATTGTTTTTCGCCTTCACCTAATCTAATAGTTGTCACCAGAATGGCAGCCAATAAGTCTCTTGCTGCATTAGGAAAAAACGGATTGCTCGAATTGTTTTTTGTTCGTTCTTCAAACAGAGCCTTGCAGATTTCTGTTGCATTCATCATTACCTGTCGCTCATCCCAACCATCTGCAAGGATCTCCTTGAAGATATTCCATCGCTCCGACTGCTGAATATACTGAGGGGAGTTACCAATAACACAGTCCTTCTTATTGAAAAACTTTGAGTAAAAATCCCCCTTACTGTCAAAGATAATCATTACATCATCAGCAGTCATTTTTTTCTTTAGCTGTTCAATGATATGGTAGAACAATGTACTCTTGCCGCATCCGGTTCCGCCCACAAGCATCATATGCTTGCTGATAACATCTTCACCTAAGCCGAAAGATGCGGGTTTCCCATTGAACTCGCCTTTCAGTAGGAGAGAAGGAGTACCAGCAGTTATGGGTAAGCCGTTCTTAGAAACAGCTGTTCCTTGAATTACATTTTTACCTACTGCCATATCGAATCCCTCCTATAACATTAAATGTGGGTGTTGGTGTTTCCGCTCAACACCCATCTCCATCTTTTTACATTCTGGACATCACACCCAGGAATTTGAGAATTAAGTAAATAAGGTAGAATGCGGCGATGACATATCCAACGACAACGCTCAACGCAATCTTTACGATCATGTTAAGCGGTGCCCTTCTATCGAGCCACTCGGAACGGCCTGACAAAACCTTATAACCGGAATAAATAGCCCATGCTGTATAGGCAAGTATCAACACTGTCTCCATAAAGACCCTCCTCTAATTTATCATTACCTTTCGTTTCCGCGACCACCACCAAGCGCCTTACCTCTTGCAGGTGCACTGGCCTTGTTACTGCTACTGCTGGAATTGCTGCTGCTTTTGTTATTGGAAGAAAACTGACTCTGCTTCGCGCTCTTGGTCTGACTGGGGTTCACCTTAATGCGCTGCATAAACGCCGCTCTCTTGTCATTAGCATTGTTAGCCATAAAGAGTCCTCCTTTCGCGTTATTTCTTGATTCCTAGTCCGATGCTGTTTGCCTTTGATCTTTCAATGGGGCTATCGAGAGACTCCATGTTTTTTCGATATACAGCGCTCTGCATGAAGACCCAGTTAGAAAGCATTTGATGAAGTCGTTCCATTTCACGTTTGTACCTGGCCCTGCGTTCATCAATATATTCGTTCCAGTCTGTGTTCTGGGTTTCTGATTCGGACTGTGTTTCTTCTTGAGAAGACAGAATAATTTTAGGTAAGACTTCTAGCAACTCATAGATATCATCATTATCTAAACAGCCATTTAGAAGAGCACGGTCTATAATATCAACCAGCCTTACTGCATCCTCATCACTGTAGTGAAGAGGAATTTGTCCTCTCAATGTTTGGAGTTGATTCGCATCCGTTTTACTGAGTTGATACGCCATTACCCCTACATCCCTTCCTTCAAAGCTTTGATTTGATCTGCAATTTTGCCACGCTCGACATCTATAGCCTGGTACTTTGTGTCATATTCCTCAAATGCACTCTGCGCTTCGTCTCGTTTTGTTTCCAATTCAAGGAGATTTTTCTTTCCGCACTCAATTTGTTCTTCAATCTGTATTATTTTCCCATCAAGTTGCACAAGCTGTTCCAGCATTTTGCTATAGGCTGCTTCTTTTTGAGAATAGCCCGTTGAAATCTCCTCGATAAAACGCTGCATGGCGGTGGCAAACCTAGTGGCGTATCTCCCTTCAATCTGTCCCGTTGCAGATTCAGCATCCTGACGATAATCTTCCAGTTCTTCTTTAGCAGCTTCTATTTTTCTGGCGAACTCAATTCGAAAACTCTGCAACTGTTCAAGACTTTCCGTAAGAGTATTCTGAGTTACTGAAGCATTTTCATAAGCAAGCTTCGCATCATCGAATCTCTTTTTCAAGATTCCATGTTTTCTTGTTTTTCTGCGTAGCTCGTCTTCTCTCCAAAAGAGATCCTCTTCTAAGGCATAGAGTTTGACGTCATACGCATAGCCTTCTGTAAAAGAATTAATCCTGCTCAGATCAACGATACCGGAAACCGAGACGTCATCACCGCTTCCGCTTCTACTGAAAATTCCATCAGCACTGAATTTAGCAAGAAAATCCGGGAGCCAGGACTTAAATGCTTCATCCCCCATTTGAACGATTTGACAAGTAAGGTACTTATAGAAAGCATGGACTCCGCCCATAAGCACATGAGATCCACCGAGTCCCTCATATGTATCTCTATAAGCATCCTCGACTCCATCACATCCTACATAGCAAGCAATAACAGGCTTTTCAGCGAGATTGAGTACACAACTTCTAAATCTTTCAGCAGCATCCTCATCGCAGAGGCTTGTCGTTGCCGTATCTTCACATCTTGAATCCCAAGGGATTGGTTGATCAACTGAGCCGTCCTCGTAGAAAACGTCGCAGCGTCCGTCTCCTTGATGAAGCAGTATTAAACACTGCGACATTTTAAGCGCCGCGATTAAGGTTGTTCCATAAATATGTGCCGGGTTTTTACCGTTCTGATACTCAGTCGCACTTTCTCCCATTTCCTCAAGAGTAGGGGGATTATTCTTATAGTCTTCTAAAACACGATCATGCCATTCCGCAAGAATAGTATCAGTCAATCGCCTTACTGTCATATGGCGATAGCGAGGGTTAGAAAAGATATCCTTGTAGAATCTTTCCTCGAGTTCCTCTGATGCCAAAGTTGCTTCAGCAAATTGCTGCAGGCAATCCAGCGCCACTTCTGTGGCAACCTTGGAACCATAGTCGCTTCTGAAACATGATTTTGAACCGTGTCCATCAGCGACGATTGCTATGTGGTACCTACCATTTTCTGCTGAGAATGATGAGGACGAGTCTTCACAAGGAAACTCGTTCATAACATGAAGGTGTCCTCTAACTGTTTCGTGAAAAGTAAACACCTGATCCATGTTAATTTACTCCTTTCGTTGATTACCAGTCACCATCATCCCATCCGTCATCAGTATCGGCGGGCGGATCAGGCTCCTTGTCATACTCATCATCGTCAAGATGCACTGTAGATTCTGCAGGAACACCAAGTTCGTATTTTGCCTGCTTCATAATATCTTCACCACTACTAGCGGTTTCCGTTGTTGTAGACTGAGATACTAACATTGAGGCTGTTACAGATACGAACTTCATCAGTCTCTTGAAGAGATCAAGATCTGTAGTCTTAATAACAGCTTCGCTGTTCCCTACAATGGAGGAAAGCATTTTCACATCAGGATCATCACCGAGTGCAAAACCGATTTTCGTTCCTCTCGCAAACCAGCGGTTCTTTCGGATTTCTTCGAGTGCTTTTGCGTAATCGTCGGTTGCATATCCATCAGTCATAAAAATGATAACGGGCATCAACGCTCCAGTCATCGAGTTCAGAAATGCGTGGCGCGAAAGTTTACTGTTGAGTTCTTTCAAGGCTGCACCGATGTCTGTCAGTCCGCCTGCCTTAAGGTACTCATACTCGAAATCTTCTTCGAGATCTTCAGGACCATTGGAGGTAATCCATTTGCAACCGGAATTAAATTCCATGACTGCAACTTTAAGTTTTGCATCACCGTTGTTCTTTGCTAAAGTTTTCAATGCCTCTGTGCATTCTTCCATTGCGTGGTTTAAGGCACTGATTTTTGCACCCTCCATGCTTCCAGATGTGTCAAGAACATAAAAGACATGAAGTTCTTTGCGCGGGCTTTCCGTTAAACTGTTCGTACTAGGCATAATTATTTCTCCTTTGCTTAATTTGCTTTGATGGCAATTGCCTCGTCTCCGATATTGAAGACGATACCGTCCTTAAGTGGGATTACTTCATCCTGTGCAACTTTACGTGCTGCTCCCTTTGTGGTTACGGCATCCCAACGCTTACCACTCTTGTTTCTGATACCTAATGCACCGGAATCCTTTTTCTCAACAACATGAGCAACAGGTGTCAAAGCGTCTTTTTCATCGCAAACGCCCAATTGACAACGGTAGATTCTGCTGTCCTTAATTGCCGGAATGCTGTAACCGCTCAATACGAGCTTGAAAGGAATGTTTGCCTTACGTCCACATTCTTCACACTTACAAGGCTCACCCTGCTGAGTAAAAATCTCATTTCCACACTGGCAGGCTACAATTTCACTTCTGAATCGGGTCAAGACATTCAACCAGTCAACTTCCCTTGGCCTCGCAGAAGGCTTTTGAAAGGCTTTCTTGCTAAAAGCTGTCAGAAAAATCTTCTGCATATAGTCAGGAAGGCAAGGCCAAACGACTATCGAATTCTTGTGAACAACCGGGTGCGGTCCGTTACTCTTATCATCCGGATCCATAATGAAAAGAGGCTCACTCCCATATAGCTTCTCTTGCAATGCCGGAGTCAATCCTGACACGAGATACCTTTTACCCTCAAGCGGATGGTTCAAGCAGAACAGGATATAGAGAATGACAGACATGGAAAACCTATCACTCAAACTGTTTGGCTTGTTCTTATGAAGTACAATTTCCGGTGCCATATACCTTGGCTTACCAATAATACCTGTTTCAGTACCGTCCGGAGCAACATTGTCGTTGTCACAGATAAGAACCTTTCCGCTCTGTGGATTGATGAAAAAGTTTCCGTCATTCAAGTCCTGGTAGCTATAACCGGCGTTGTGAAGTATTCTAAATGCGGATACAATTTTCATCGCGGCATCGATTATGGCACGATATGACTTGAACCTTACATGACAAAGCATAAATTCAGTCACTTCATAATAACCTTCCGGTCTTAAATCCATGATATATCCAAAGGTCCCATCTACCCATTCGGTTATATCCAACGGCCACAGGAACTCAGGACTTGGAATCCCGCGCATAACGTTCTGCTTTATGTTTTCATAAAACGCATTAGGATTTGAACCCAAGCTTCCTTTCTTGTACCATTTTAGGGCCTTTTTTTGCCCATTATAGTCGGCAATATAGACCCCACCTTGTCCACCTTCAGCAAGGAATTTTTCGACCCTTACGGTTCCGCCAAAAAGAGTTTTAACTCGGAAACCATTTTCAAGCACTTCGCTCATGACCTAATCTCCTTTTTATTGTTAATAATTTCATGCTCATATGTGAGCGGTTATCCAGTAAGAATAAGATGTGCTAGTTGACCTAGCGCTGCTGAAAGAATAAACGCTTCACCACTTCCCAATCTCGTGATAGTTTCTGGCTTTATGATATATTCTCGATTTTTACTTACGTTAACTGTCCTGTTATAGTTGGGGCTAGATAGTATAGAAAACGGCGTCCTACGGCTACCACCGCGCGATGTTGAGTAAGATTCCTCAAACTTATCATATTGTCCGAATACCTCCGCCCACTTTGTAGCGCTGTGACCTGACGAATGATTCATAACAATCAGTGTCTGAGTATTTCCCACAATAGCCGAAAATACTTTTTCATCACCGCCGATCATTGCATAAAAGTCATCTGCTGCAATTGTCTTGCAAACTTTATCAGATGGGGCCCTAATGTATGCCGCATAAGATTCATTTGAATCAATGGGTATAGAGTCTATAACAATCTGATATTGCAGTCCTCGTGTGAGTGCCAGCTTCAACTGATAAATAATTGTATTTAGTAGCAACTTGTTGGTAACAGATGACAGGTCAAAACTAAGTATTGCGTTATGTTTTAATGCTGCCACAATGTTGAGCGGATGTTGGCCCCGCTTAGAAACATACATCAGCGGTTCGATTTCCATTCGAAGGCTTGCCAGGAATGAATCCAACTTGTAGTTTTCACTTTGTCCCATCATGAGCTTTGATTTGATTTCCTGAGCCTCGTGGTCACTTATTTTCCCCTGCATTTCTAAGTCGTCTACCTTGTCAAATATCATTGAATGAGGGCAGGTCGAAAATAGCTTAAATGATAGATTCTTCCCCCTTGCTTTCAGGTAAGCACTGATGCCTTCAATATAGTAACGTGCATTATACTTGATGTCATAGTCCTTCGGAGCCGTTTCTAAAATTTGGTTAGATATTTCGAGCTCACTAAGCCCATAAAAGGGCTCGAAGCAAGGATTTCCACTGCTAATCTCCTTGTATCTACCACTTCCAGAAAAGTTGGTTCTAAGCTGCTGTTCGAGAAGATGGTTTCCTTCGTGGATAATAACTACCGGGAATCCATTACTAGCAGCGCAAAGTGTTTGTGAAACAATGGCGCTCGTTCTCAACCTTGGGTCTCCACCTGAAATAAGGGCATTGTAAACACCTCTTGATGGCTCAAAAAACGCATCAACATCACACGGCTTATATTCGACAACGCTACGGTTCATCGAGTTCGCTCGATCAGTATTTGTCATAGTCATGGCTTTAAGAAAACCCGCAAACCCTTTATCTGCTCTTTCCAGTTCATTTCCCAAAGTTCCTCACCTCCAATCACTGTTTAATCCTGAAGAAAAAGCACATTTGCTTAGCGTTTGGTGCCATCTCTAGGAAGTATGATGAATTCATGCTTTTAGTAATACTTCTGCTTACCTGGTCTTGAATTTTAGTCTGTATTGAAGGAAAATCATCACTTGCCACATTTACCTTAAAATACAATGTGGAGGAACATCTTTTCATCTCAGCGTCCAAGTAGGCTTTTAGTTCTTTTCCCTTAGTGAAGAACCTATTTCTCTTTGAAAAATAGCTGTAATCATCTGTTTTGCACTCGGGAAACGAATTGTATACGTGATCGACTGTCATCCATCTATCTGAAACACAGAAATAGTCATATCGAGTAAACTGACTGCTCTCACTCATTCCTATATCCCAAGTAACATCAACATGTGTGTATTCACTATCAAGCTTGACTATGTTCCATGCGTGAGGGATGTCCACTCCAAAGTTTTCCTGAGAGGATGTCCCAAAAGCAATCAACGCATCCACCCCAAGTCTATCGCATAATAACTTAAATGCCTTTGAAATGCCCTCACATACTGCCATACCATCTAAAATTGCCCCTTTTGCATTAAATGAATCAGGGTAATCATCTGGTCTTCTTAGAGCTTCATAGTTGTATTTAGTGTTCCTGACGAGATAGTTGTGAAGCCATCTGCATTTTTCATAGTCGCCTTGTAAATTGCATTTGACCGCAGCATTTAGTATATCCGAAACTTTTCTCTCGACTTGCTCACTAACAGCCGATCTGGTAGCTGTTTTTACGGTATAGTTGACTTGATAGATGACGCCCATTGGTGTCCCTAAAAAATTCAAGTGCCGAAAATCAACATAGAATAATTCAGGGTGATCGTAGTTAACAGCTGTGGCTATTTTAGTTATTTGTTCACTACCTATGAAAGGCGATGGCTTAACACTGGAACAGCCACTAGTTACAACATCGATCGTTTTTTTGTAATACGACTGTTCTTTACGATCCAATTGTAAAAAATGATACTCATTCATCTGATGACACCGCCAAATTTACTAAGCACGATCTTTTCAGTTTGCTCATCGACCTGTTCAATTTCAAATCCCTCTATGATGTCCGTTTCCGTATATTTTACAGGGATACGTTCTTTCGTTTCGGGATCCTCAATAACGAGATAATCAACCTCGTGCAGAGTTACTACTCCAATGACTTGGTATTCCAACTCGGAATCATCTTCAAATATGAGCGTAAGCGTCTTTAATATACATTTCGGACTCTTATAGCTAATCTTTGCTTTCGCATATGGGGAACCATTGTATGCAGCGATTTTATACCAGTAGGCAGCGCTGTCCAAATCCTGCCCTACTATTTTTCCTGTCTCGTATATTTCACCTAACTTAAGCTGTGCGTCAAGTTCTCCAGTCTCTGCCGCCATACGATACCAATACAAGGCAGTCAACATATCATTTTCTGTTTCTGCCTGATCTTCATATCTTCGTGCTAACGACAAGCAAGCATCGGCATTTCCTTCGGCCGCAATGTCTTTAGTTATCTTGAGCTCCATCGCGTTACTTTCATGCGTGCCACTCTTTTTCAACAAGCTAACATAATGTCGCCATGCAACCTTGGGATCTTTATCATATGCTAATTGCGCAAGCACTATCGCTTGATTTAAATCATCATCTTCGAGATACACGCTTAACTGAACAAGTTGGTTTGACGACATTTCATTTTTTCTTTCTAATAAGTATTGTGACATCTCCTTATAGTTAAACGCACTCAAGCTTTGAAGATCACCGTGAGAAAGAATAAAGCACATTGCGTCTGTATTATTACTTTTTGCAGCTCGATCCAAATACAAGATAGCGGAGTTCGGGTTTCTTTCACAATTGCGACCGAGGTATAACTCCTTACCAAAAAGAAATTGTGCTCCGGCATAAGCACTCTCTGCCGCATTCCGTAACCAATAAATATACTGCTCCAAGTTCTTTTCTACACCTTGACCAGATTGATAGCGAATAGCTAGTTTGACTTGCGCCACAGGATTCCCATGTTCAGCCGACTGCCTTATCCCAATGATAGATTCATTGGCATTATTGGCCACCCCCAGAGCCTTGCAAACACACCCAACCACATATTCCGACCACTCCCTCGAAGTGCCATACTTTTCAGTCAGTTGTCTTTCAACCTGTTTTGTGGCACTTTTTTGGATTGCAACAGGAGCATTTTGAAGCCTGAACAAAGTGTCCATCAACCCAGATGCATAAAGGTTATTCAAGAAAGTATGCTCTCGCTTCCCGACTTCAAAAAACGTCTCAAGAAATTGCAGTGTATTTTGTTTGTTTTGCAAAATATCGGTTCCGAATTTCAAAACGAGATAGGATAAAATTGCCTCCAGATCATCGAACTCCTCCTGAACCTCAATGAGAGGAGCATGACAAAAAGGGCAAAACATGGATTGCATGTTTCTCGGCGGCTGCCATTCCGAACTACATCTTCCGCATCTCAATTCGCTCACTCCTCCACTATTTTTTTCTTTCATCTACATAGTCGTAGAAATCATTATTTTCCCGAAAACTTTATCGTATTTTTTTATATTCATTCAGTCTGTTCTTGTACAGGCATAACATCTCCAATTTCTCTTTCAAAGCCCTCAATAGAGTTAAGCATGCGCCTTGTTTCTTGATTGTTCTGAAAGACAGCAATCAGAGCAACAAATGTAGTCCAATTCATTTCTCTTTTTTTAGTTTCAATGCTGTTATATGTTTGTCTAGATATTCCAATCCTTTCTGCAATATCAGCCTGCGAGGCCCCCCAACCTCGCTCTAAGAACCAGCAATTCATGAGTCAATTTCTGTATCAAGTCTTTTCTGATTTCATTATCATTGCTGATTGCACTCATATGCTATCCTCCTTCCACATCAAATCTTGAGTGTTGAGCAAGATACGCAATCTACAAACTCCTTTATCAATACTAATTCACTCCTTAAAATGAAAACAACCATTTCTGTCACTCGGTTTATTATATCCGCCATATCCGCCGCGACAGTAAACACGCCCATACTGATCCTTGTCAGTCCAATCTGCGTACCGGCAATCGTAACAGTTACCTTCAAAGCAACCCTCTGGAATTTTGACAACTGTTTTTTGCTTTTCGTTCTTCATACCGTTTTCCTCCTTGTACTAAATTAGAACTAGGTTATCATTACATATTTCTATACTGTCTAACTTCTTTATAGCCTTAAAGCAAACCATTGTGCGGCTCGGAAAAACAACTAACGGAAAATAGAGCGAATCTATTTCATCTGGCATACCAAGTAATATATTTCGCATGTAGCGAATATCCCCTCGGACAGAGTCCGCACCTCAAAAAAATGTGTATGATAAATCCCCATGAATTGAATTCCTTCAACAGACCATTCGGATATTATACCGTTTAGCAAGAAAACATTAGGAGTATAGCTACATGCTTTCACCGAAGATACCCCCATATCCATGTAGTGGGTTTTGACAACATTATTATCTCCGCCAATGATGCCACCGATCTCCGGTGGGGCATCTATTGCGACGTTTACGATCTCGTCAAAAATCTCTCTACACATACGCATTCTTATCTATCAACCATACCCATTGTTTTCCTAGAGTGCTTTACTCTACGAAAAGGTTGCCAACTGACTTTCAATAGTCTACACCGAGGCAAATGATTTGTCAATATGCAACTGATGATTTTGTCGAAACAAATCAAATATACTTTCATTTATGGAAATCAGTTAGGAGATGGTGCGCATTAAACTTTGTGGCAATCCCTTCTCCAAAATGCCAAGATTGACTGTGATAGGAGGTGAAAACGATGCCAAAGAAAGGAAACAACATCTATCTGAGAAAAGATAGTCGTTGGAGGGACGATATCCCAAGGACAAGACGAATGGCAAAACCCGGTACGGTTATATATTTGGTAAAACCTTAGAGGAAGTCGAGAGCAAAATAAACGAAATTACTGCATACTCCTCAAAGTTGTCTACAGCCAGTGGCACCTCTTTTGAGAGTTTATCAATGGAGTGGCTTATAGCGCAAAAACCGCAACTTAAAGCTTCCAGCGTAGCGAAGTACACAAACATTCTCACTTCATACCTGATTCCAAGGTATGGAAAAATGTCTGTTGATTCAATTGCACGCAAAGAAGTTGTGGGGCACAGCCGTGAACTTCTTGTTGCAGGTGGAGTTAAATCCAATGGTCTTTTGCCTAAAACTGTCAATAGTATCCTGTCCGTTATGAAGAACATTTTTGCATATGCAGAAAGGGAAAAATGCCTCCATATAGCTGATATCAAGGACATTTCAGTCAAGCAGCCACAGAAACCCATGCGTATTCTAAGTCGTAACGAACAGCAACGTTTGAGCAGTCATCTTTGCGAAAACCCGACTCCTTGTCATCTGGGCATTTTATTGTGTCTCTATATCGGACTTCGTATAGGAGAAATCTGCGCAATGAAATGGAAGGACATCTGTATCAATGAGCAGTATCTCTATGTTCATCAAACAATGCAGCGAATCCAAACACATAATAGTACGAAAGGGAAAACCGAGATCGTCATCTTGCCGCCGAAGAGCGATTGTTCTATCAGGCACATCCCAATTCCCAGCGATATTATGCAATTACTCATGCCGACGCAGAAACAGGGGGATGCATTTCTCCTGACTGGATTGATTCATAGCTTCATCGAGCCGCGATGCATGGAGAACCATTTCAAAGCGGTTGCTGAAGAGTGCGGCATCCAGAACGTGAATTTTCATGCGCTACGTCACACATTCGCCACAAGATGCATTGAACTTGGTTTCGACATAAAAAGTCTTAGTGAGATTCTTGGACATGCAAGTGTGAATATCACGCTGAATCGCTATGTACACCCGTCAATGGAGCTGAAACAGAAAAACATGGATATGCTTTCAGAACTGTTGACCACAAAATAAGCCGTCAATCTCAGCCGTCAAAAAACCGCCAAAGTCCGATAAAATCAAGGACTGCGGCGGTCTTTTCGTAGAGTAAAGCACTCTACGAAATTTTTTACACTTTTTTGTCCGAAAACCTACCTGCACGTCTGTCTATAAATCACTCTGAAAGCCTGAAAAGTCAAGTCTTACTCACAGACTGCCGGAAATAAAAAATCGCCCGGAGCCATCCTCAATGAAGAGGTCGGTTCCGGGCTTCTTGCTGTTGTCATACATTTTAATTTTGCCTGTTGCTGTTGTCAGAGGGTGTTGTCACATTTATCTCTGCTGTTGTCGTTTTGGCTTGAGGTATTGTCAAATGCTCTGTAGCTGTTGTCACGCCTGACCACACTGTTGCCTTTGTGCCTGCGGCAACTGGGCATAAAGAAAGAGCCGCCGGAGAAGCCTCAGTCCCCGAAAACCCTTGATTTCAAGCCATTCTGCCGTTATGACTACGGCATTTATTTGTATCAATTCCTGGGTTTACATTTCCGCATAGATTTCATAAATAGTAAACCCTCGCTCGTGGCAGAAGTCCTCCATCATCATTTTTTGAGACAAGATTTGTCAAGGCGGTTTTCTGCAAAAGGATATCAAAAGAGCAATGGGGCTGCCACACGTCATTTGTATGGCAGCCCCTCCACAATTTAATGCTAATGCGCAGCTGATCTGCCTAAATGGGCAGCAAAGTCAAGCGATTGATACATTTCTTAATGCAAGCAGCACTGATGACGGTCAAGTTGGAACGCCTTATCGTGTTTATTTATGGCACTATTTATACGTTATACAACTCGCCGTTTTCAAATTCTTCATTAGTTATTGGTTCTAACTCGCCATAGTAGTTCTCCAGAAAATCATAAGCATACTTGCGGTTAAGAAGGTCATGTATTTTCTGGTTGTAATAGTTTCTAAGGCAGCTATAGCACGAAGGCGAGCAATTGCATCCTTTTGTGATAGCAATAGCCTTCTCAACCACTTGTCGGAAACAGAGGCCATCCTCAGTAACGAGTCTTCTTACATGGCCAGCACCACCCGCAACAGCGTCGTAAAGAACGATGGCATAAATCAGCTTGTTGTCATATACGATCTTGTGGAGGCAGCCCTTAATATCGTTTCTCTCGATATCCATGACGGAAGACAGAGCTTCTAATAGTGCATACATGACAGACAGCATAACTTCTTGATTGCCGGCCTGCGGTGTCGAGAAAACCAATCGCACAACATCCGTCTTGAAAACATGACAGAGCTTATTTTTGACCAGTTTGACTTCGCAGTTTTTTCCCCATGGAGTAATGTGTTTCTTTTCCAGGGTTTTCCGGTGGGAATTAAACCCAGCCACTTCCATGTTTTCCATGGTGCTTTCAGCATAACCGCAATGTGGGCAGACATAGAAATCATCGTTGCAAACGACCATAAGGGAGTCATTGATGGACGTTTCCATCTGGAAACGATTGCCGTCCTTCATGACGAAGGCGTATTTCTGCATGACCTGCCGCTGAGCGTCGCCAATATAGAAGTCATCACTGCGAAACGCCTTATCCGGTTTTCGCATAGGGACGTCCTTCGGTTTTGCGTCTGCTACAAAGCCCTTTCTCGGCTCAATAGCCTGCTTCCATCTGGATTTCGAAATGATCTCATGACAGGAAACACAAGGTTCTCCTCCCTCATCGGGCTCCATCAGTCTATGATTCCAAGTCATGCACGAAGGGTTGTTGCACTGAGCAATATATGCAGTTTCCCAATCTTGTCCGGTGGTCTGAGGCAACTTTCGGATGTATCGGCTTGTATAAAGCTTGCCATCTGCCACCACCTGCGAGTCCGGTGCATACTCGGAGATTGCCAATTGCAGATCGCGGACCATTTGTAGCTTCTTATCTGTGGCAGCATTCGTGTTTTGATACAGTTCGACAGTATCTACCGGGAACCCGTACTTTGGCAGGACATTATTCCTTACGAGGAACTCGATAAGCTCGTTCCTTCCTCGATTGTCCTCTTTCCCTCGACGATAAGACCATAGCTTTTTCTCGACCGCCGCGGCTTGTTGCGTCAATCCCTCGGCAAGAAGGCGCCGGTATTCATCAATGTAGTATTGAACAGTCCCGCGAAACTCCTCCACAGCGACTTTCAAAACGCCGTCTTTGCCAACAAGTTTCTCTGTCCATGAGAAATCATTGATTCCCATAACTCTGTGCATAGATTCGGGAATGGATGCCTTCAGAACATCCTTTAAATGTTCTGGTTTACTTGACAAGTACGCGCAGAAACGTTCCCAACCGTCCCCGCTCAGCAGTACATCAGCGTTGTTTGAATTATATACATCAACCTGTTTTGCAAAGAAGTCGCTCAACGCAACGGCAAAGATATGCCGCAGTATGATTTTCTCATTACGAACTGTGAACAACGGCACACCGATTTTGCCGGTAATCATGTTCTCCGGATTCTTGAAATAGGTAAAGTCGTGAGAACTGAGCTTAGCATACGTAAGTGAGAAAGCCGCTGCATTTTTACCGCGACCTGCGCGTCCTGCTCTTTGCACATAGTTTGCCGGTGAAGGAGGCATATTCCGCAGGTATACAGTCTCCAGATCACCCACGTCAACACCCATCTCGAAGGTCGTTGAGCAGCTAAGAGCATTGATCTCTTTGTTGACGAACATCTCCTGGTACTTTTGTTGTTCCTCGCGTCCGAGCTGTGCCGTATGCTCTTTAATGTGAAGCGGCTGCATGAGAGAAGATTGATAGAGTTTTGCATAGTGATTATCCTTCAAAAGACTATCATGCGTGATCCGACGAAGATGGCCGCCGCATTTGAGCGTGGTACACATGTCTTTACAGTTCATCGTGGTGGTCTTCCCGCAGACATCACACACATAGATCGGAATATCTTCCGTTCCAGAGCTAACGGTAAAGCGCTCTGTGCTGAAATAGAACTCATCGTTTCCGGCGGTAGAAAGAGATTCCTCGCCTCTAAGAACCTCATCCCAATACATCTGCAGCAACTCGTTTGCGGATGCCTCATCCAGATTCAAAACACTCATAACACGCTTGAGACGTCCGTTCTTCAGAAGACTACCGTTTTTCCTAATGGCAGCAGACCAACCGGCAAGGTAAGACTTTTTCTTATCCTTGTCCATATCCTTACAGCGCTTTACTCGTTTGGGCTTTGGAGTATAGAAAATGTACTCCCGCTCATCATCGGTCAAATCACAGTCTCCCTCCAATGCGCCATGGTAAACAATTTCCATGGCAAGCAAATCGAAGAGAGCCTTCACATCTTCAACTTTTTGTTGATAAGCTTCGGCAACACCCGACATAATTTCCTCGGCGTTCCCTTTATAATTGAACTTGAGGATGCCCAAAGAAGCCAAGCTGGTGCTTCGGCGTGCATTGACCATCTCGTTCAGGACGGCGATCCATGCGTTTTTTCGGCTCGTCGCCGTTAAATTCTCAACGCCTTTGTCTCCCGGTTCAGCAAATGTTCTACATGAATCGAAATAGGATGTGAGTTCATCCACAAAGTGCTGGATTTCCCAAGGATGCGCTGCCATATTTTCTTTGTTCTTCTCAACAACATGCCAGATGCCACGCCTGCGAAGGAACTCACTATAGGCCGCCGTCATGTACGACGCAAAAAATGCTGCCTCTCCTCTGCTGTCGGAGAAAGAAAGGAATTGCCTCTTGCGGCGGACAATATCAACCTGAGCGCCTTGCTTTGCAGCTCCAAACAAGCTCTTTTTAACCGGCTGTGCGCTTTTCTTGCTCTTGAGAACTTTCTCGCTCTCCGGCAATTCTTCAAACAACGAGGTGCCAAGAACTGCTGTTGCCGCGTCATATCCCAAGTAGAAGGTTTTGAATATGCCAAAATTGCAGCTCGGGCATTTTCCATCTCCGCGCGAACCGCTTTTTCTTGCTTTCCTAAGCTTTACATAGTGGGTTAGCCCACATGTACAGGGAGGGTCTGCCTTCAAACTTTCATGGATAAGGGCACCGCATTTTGAGCACAGGAGATAATCATTCTTTCCGATTTCCTCTGTGTCATCTTCATCTTCCTCATCAATGTTCAAATCAACATCTCGATTATCTCTAAGAAGATAGTATTCGATGTTAGGATCGTAAAAACTGTTTGCAAACTCAAGCTTTCCATCCACTTCTTTTCCGGCTACTGCTACTCTTCCGCAATCATCGCAGATCGCGCACTCGAACACTTTCCAATCTTCGTCACCTATCGTAATGCTCCTGTTTCGGTTGAGCATCAACTTTTTGTTTTGACCAAGCGTAACATATGCGCCCTCAAGCGCTTTTGCAAACATGTGGTAACGCGCTTTTATCAAGGCAGACTTGTTTTTGGAAGCTTGCGCAGCCACTCCAATAATGTTTACAACATCCTGCTGGGTCACATTGTGGGTTGCTCTGAGTGCTCTCGTTATCTCGGGAATCGTCATAGGATGACTTGTTATTCTGCGGAGGTCTCGATAAACTGAGGCACTAACGCACAGATCATAAAGATACTCAGCGTCGGGAATACCATCCGGAATTGGAAGCCCATAATCATCAGCAATGACATTCAGGGGCTTTTGAGGATCAATAAGCTCCGCAAACATAGACAGGGGGACATCGACAGGTTCCCTATCATAAGACGGAACCACACTTTGAGACCTGATAATATCCTCAGCATAAAAAGATGCGTTGCACAGCGTTTCCGCAAACTTGACGATATCATCATCCGCTTCTTTTCCGCCCAACGTAGCACTGGTGAGAATATGGAGAACATTTGCCGGGTTGCTGATTCGTGCTTTAAGCCGCTTCAGCAGCAGGGACGTTTCCATTCCCGTCGCTCCCCGATAGATATGTGCTTCATCAAGGACAAGAAAACGCAGTTTTGCTCCGGAAAAGACCAGGTCATCCTTGGGCCTGAGCATCATATACTCAAGCATGGCATAGTTCGTCACGAGGATATGCGGAGGCGTCTTTTGCATCTGATCGCGAGAAACAATCTCATTTTTCAGCGGCTTCAGGGGATGTCCGTTTGCATCCTTGTACACCTTGCCGTACTCAGCGATTCCGTCCTGTTCATTTTGCTTTGTGCTGCTGTTATAGACGCCGAAAGTAATCTCAGGATAGCTCTTCAGCAGATTGCGCAGTCTTTTCATCTGGTCGTTGGCAAGAGCATTCATCGGATAAATCAGAATCGCTCTCACGCCGGATGAAAGGGTACCTTCTTCGGCCTCCCGAAGCAAGTGATTGATTATCGGAATGATGAAGCACTCCGTTTTACCAGAGCCGGTTCCCGTGGTAACGATCAGGTTCTTACCTTTGTTTGTCTTTCTAAGGGCTCTTTCCTGATGGAGATACAGCCCACGGTTGATCTGGATCTCTTTTTCACCATCGGGAATATCTCCCTCCAAACTGTGGAAGAGTGAAGACGCCTCGCCCTCCTCAATCATCTGAGCAAGGCTTTTCCCGGTTTTATATGAGTCGCTGACGTCAAGATAGGGGCCTTTTGCAATAGCACCTTCCTCACGCAACGCAGCAGCAAACTGCGCAGCGTAATCCTTATCGGAAATATGGAACAACGTCGATATGTACCCTATAAACTCATCCTTAATGTTGTCTGCTGCAATTATTGGACTAAACATACTTACACCCTTTCCGTCCGATACGAGTATAGATCGGCATTGGAATACTTTTGTTTGTTGGCCTTCGTGTATTCGTGATCCGTAAGTGCAAATACGGATTCCAGGCTGCGATCATAGTAGTTATAGTAGTACAAACCATCTCCATCTGGATCAGTAATGCACAGCGCAGTATCGCTGATATACACAATTCGAACCGGATTCACCAACATTTTTGTAATGCCCTTTTTGTTCGTGTGAACGTCATATGAGAACTCATACCGTTCCCCATGATAACCAGTCGTGTAGAGAATTCCGCTATACACCGGGCAGTATCCTTCGGAGGTATCCTCCACCCCACAATACTGTATTTGGTCAATATAGCAGGGGCGTATCGGGATATGACCGGCCTCTTCCTTGAACTCATCTGTTATAGATTCGACAACAATCCGGCGGTTCATAAAACGCAGAAGGTTTTTATTACCGATGATACAATCGCCGTCTGCCACAACTTCTTTTGCCCTTTTGAATAATCCTCCGGTTTGGATACTGATTTCAAACCGATAGTTCCCGATGGGCATATCTTTCGGTAAGATGATATACTCCGTATCTTCGCTAAGCTTGAATTCAAACCGCTTATCATCGGCACTTGATAGCAAGAGAGTGAATTCTCTGCCCGAAGTACCAATAAATGCTCTACCTTGATCCCATAACAGCTTTTGTTCTTCTGTCCAGAGGGAAGGATGTTCCAGAAAACGCTCCTTGAAGAAAACTCTCGCCAGAGAATAAGAGGCACTCTGTGTCTGACCGGCAACTCTCATCACCACTTCTGCGTCATTGAAGCTGTCTGTACCACCGAACGACTGTAGGACATTTCCAATCGTCACCAAGCCCTGACCATCATAGAGGATGTCTTTGCCACCAACGAGAAACTGAACATTGACCCTCGCCGGAGTGGTTACTTTGAGAAAACTATTCTGCGGAATATGCCCGATATACCATGCCCGTTGAGGCTCCTGCATCCATGCACCGGATGTTTCTGTCACGGTGATCTTCGGAATATCCACATGAAGTTCTCCATCACGGAAAGGTATACGGACTTCAGCCTCATCTTTCCCAAAAGAAACTACTTCATGGAAATCATCTATGTCCGCATAAAATTCTGCACCGTCATAATCGCTTGCATTATAATAGAATTCACGATTAAAGCAGCAATCTGCTTCGGAAATCAGAACAAATGTCCGGTCAAACATCAATCGTTCGTTTGCCAGATTGATTACTTGAATACGTACCGTGTCATGTTCGCCATCAAACGGTATGGTGAACGCGAGTCCATTGTCGGACTGTTCTAATGAGTCAAACTCTATTCTCTCGCCGTCTTTTAAGAGGACAAACTGCTGCGTGTAATCGCGATTTCCAAGAATGATGCTACAAGTACTCTTCCGAAAGGCGAGGAAAGCTTCTGTGTCCTGAATGGTGACCGTTGGCAGGGATGTAGATTCGCTTGGAGTGATAACCTTGAGGTCTGTCCCATTCTCACTGTCGAAGGCAATCAAACGGCCATCCACCGAAAGCACATATCCGTCCTTCAGCTCCAAGAAGAACGCTTTCAGCCCAGCATTTTTCATCGAGTCAATCTCGACGATATCCGTGTTCTCTGTCTTTACCTCCGACATTTTAGGCACTACGAGCGTATAGTGGTCTCGTTTGACTTGATTTGCCGAGATCTCAGCACCGCCGTAGAACAGCAACACGTTACGATGCAGGCTTTCTTCTGAGTCGTAGATCCACGCGTCATCACATTTGATCCGAACACAAATGTTCAGCAAACTATCCTCTTGAGAACCCACCGAAATAGAAGCGGCGACACCGTTTAGCGTCTTTCCGAGCTCGTTCCCGTACCAACTAAGGTTCTGCTGCATTACTTCTCTGCCATTGCAGCTTACGTAAAGCGTTGCCTTTTTGATCTCCTCGTTCTTCAAGCGAATATCCGGGAGTATGAGCTGTACGTCCGTTTCATTTTTCAGGATGAACTTCGCACGGATACGGGAATAGTCTATTGCGATATCTCGCTGAGTGACTTGCGTCTGTCTCTCTGATTTTTTTGTATTTGCAATCGCAATGATCTTCTCTCTGAACCACTCTTCACAGAGCAATTCTTCGTATGTATTGACTTTCTTGGTCTCAGAGTTGACAAGCGAATCGATTTTTCCGATTAACCTTTCAAACAGGTTCCGCGTATAGACAGGCCGGTAAAGGATCAGTTTCCGTATTCCTTCCTGGAATGAATACGCCTTAGAGCTGATTGTCAGTTCGACATCTTCCTCATTGCCGCCTGATAATTTTTGCTGGAGCGCGTGGACCATAACTGAAATCAAAGGGTCGTTTGGAATCACGCGCCAGTTAAGGTTACTTTTGTAGAAATCGAAGAGGAAATCGAATAGCGCCATCCACGACTTTTTCGTACTTAGCGCATGGATCACAACCGTTGTTTTGAAAGCGCGTCCATTTGCATTCTCCAAGAAAAGGCGCCGGTTGCGTTTCACTGCGTTTTCAAGAGACGACTGAAGAAGTCTTACTACCGATCCGCTTGCGTCACGATACCCGAACTGGAGAGTAATATAGTTCCAGAAATTACTGTTCTCCTCATTCTTCCATTTTTTTGCGTTGTTAATCAGCGCAAGGGTAATCTGCATCTCTGCGCGCAGCGAGAGCTTTGTCCATGGTTCTCTAAGTACAAGGTCAATGTATTTTCGGGCGTTTGCATTTAACTTGTCTACCGTTTCGGGCTTCAGAATACAGCTTCCAATGAGGGGATACATGGCAAAGACTTTATCTTCAAAAGTACCGTCGCTTTGCCTGTCCTCCATATCCTTTTCAAGAATATCAACAGCCACATCGGGGCGCTCGGTAGTTCTCTCAAACCCTAACGAGCGAATATAGCTATTAACGTTGAATCCCTTGTTATGTGCATAGGTATTAAGAATTTTATAAATCCGAGAATCCGTTGGGAAATAAACAACATTGTCATGTACAATGTACTGTCGCAACTCTTCGATATGGCGCTCTTTTGCTCCATCTGTGGTTAGTTCCGAACCGTCGAGTTGAGATTCAAATCCATAAAGCTCAATAAAGCTCTTGATTGTATAGCCATTCCGGGAGGCTATTGATCTAATCCACTGGTTTTTCGGATCAGAGGAGACGTACACTTTCCCGTCAACCATGTTTTCCTGCATGAAGGCAATAATCTGCTCATCTGTAACGCTGCGCTGATCGAGGTAAGGGTAGCCGGAAATGAAAACAGCGTACTCATCCGTAGTCATTCCGCGCAACTGTGCATTTGTTCTGAATCTCTCAGGATTATCCGGACGATAGAAAGGCTTTGTAAGGACGTTAATAACTCTTCCGTCTGATTCACCGGCCAACTCCCGCTCGGTATACATGTGCATCTTCTTGACAACAACTTGTTCCCGAATCTCATCCGGCAAGTCGTTCAAAAAGAAGCACTTAATCGCGTTCTCATATATAAAAAGGCAGACGAAATCGTCCTGTTTGTTATTCATACAACAGCAGGTTACTTCGTCGTCAGCATAGTCAAAACTTTTGTTTTCGATCAGTTTTGCAAGAATTGACAGTTCACTTTCAGAAATTGCCTTTCCTGTCCATGTAGATCTGCGCTGCGGCAATCGTTTCTCCAAGGCGTTATACACGCTTTGCCTTGACAGCCCAAACCATTCCGTCATCTTAGCTGGCTTGAATCCAAATCTTTCTGTTAAAATGTCAATGACCGCAAAGTCAAAACCTTTACCGGCAGATTCTACGATAGGTTCATCTCCAAGCTCCTGATTGTCTTGAGATGTGAGATTATCAAAATAAGCTCTACCTTCTCTAATTATTGCGTTGATGACCGCAAGTATTTCGTCTCTTGTTTGAGCGCCAACATTTTGGAGGCTCATAATATCCTTTTCAGACATTTGAACCAGTTCGCCCGCAGCCTGAACATTTGCCCGTTTCAATGCATTTCTGGCTCTAACGCTAAAAGGAACATCATCAAGACTAACAGATTCGATTTCCGGAAGGAGTTCAGATAGTCTGCTGCTTTCCGGTGCAGTTTCGATAATTGTCTTTGATTCCTCTTCGCGCTCGTGATATACGATCTTACCACTCTGTACGATGCTTTCAATGGCTTTCGTGATTTCTTCTCTGCTCAACACGCCAACGTTACGTAGCTCAAAAATATCTTTCTGAGACATTTGAATCAACGCTCCGACCGTGTGGATGCCACCACGCCTCAATGCGTTTGTTGCACGAGTGCCAAGTCTAAGGCTTTCAATCGGCGTATCTTGAACATTAGGAAGAATCTCTTTGATTCGTTTCGCTCGTTCCTCAAAGAAACAGATGATATCGTCTGCATGGGCTGTTACGCAATTCAATTCTTGGAGAACATCTTCACTGATATTGCGTGTTGCAGATAATTCCATCATATCGCAGTTCAGCAAATCGTTCAGCCTCATCAAGCCTACACGGCCCAAGAAACTTTTGCTCTTGTCCGAAATCTCCAAGTCGTGGATATAAATCGTAATATGCGTTTCTTTCATCTTATACCCCCAAAAGTCCTTTTTGAGAAATAAGAAAAATATCATAAGAGGATCTCTCTCAAACCCCTCACATTCGCTTCGACGAGAAATTATATAGAAAGTTTTTCCTCTTACCCTGATTCAACGCGCTGTCCATGTGTAATTCCTTTACATGAACATAGTTCACGCTGAAATGGTTCGGCTTTTCCATAAATTTATCATTAGCTTATTTACCACTAATCGTTCTGTACAAAACACTGCTTCGTATAAGTACACAACATTCACAATAATTATACCACAAAAAACGATTGGATTCTACACTTTTCGCTAATTATCAAAGAAAAAGTGGGAGTGCATCGTTCAGAATGCACCCCCACTGAAATATTATCACCCCCAACTATCTCGGCTTTTCTTCTTGCCCTGCTTCTGCTTTGTCTTCTGTTGCTGTTTCTGACGCAGACGTTCACGGATGGAGCGTTCTTCAGCTTCCTCATGGAGCAGGTTTGCCACATCCCGTTTGCTGTTGTACATCATCAGGGGATCGTACTTATTCCCATAAGCAGACTGCACACAGCCAACCGCAGAACGCTCCATTGCAGGACGCAGGGCACACCTTGTGTCCTGCAATTCTTCTGGGTCAAATTCTGCCGTCTGCTCCTTCAAATCAGCATATTGCCGCAAGGCGTCGTTCAGCTCATCCGTGTACTTTTCTTCCTGCTGGGCCAGCTTTTTGAGTGCGGCTTCCAACGTGGAAATATCCTTTTTTACAGTGGCAATACCGGCATCGTCGCTACATTCCAGCGAGTGCAGCAGCATATCTTTCTCGGATTTCAGCTCCTCTAATTCCTCGGTTAGCTCCGCAATACGGCGGGACAGTTCACGCTGTTTCGGGATGAGATAGAAGGGAGTCCCCTTCTTTTCGGCAAGCAAAGACTTGCGTTCCTTGCTCTTGCCCCGAATTTCCTGAACCAACTCGGTATAGCGCACCGGCTTCGGCTGAACGGCATGGATATATTCTTTCATGCGCTGCTTGCCCAGGCCGATATGCCGCAGCTGATAGTGAAAAACAATCATATTCGCCAACAGCTTTTCCATCGCCTCGGCAATAACCGGAATTGTATTCTTTACCGCCTGCCCCAGCTTCTTGACCGCAGCTTTTAACTCCCGCAGCAGCGCATGGTCAGCCTTGATTTGTCGATTGATTTCACAGCGGTCAGAGATAATTCCCCTGCGCTCCAACGCCTGCGCTGCCACACCCTCGTGAATGGTGGGAATCTCATCCAGACCCCGTGCGGCGTTGCTGCGGTGGTCATTCCATGACGGACGATGTACAACTTGATCTCATTTCTCAGATTGGATTTCATCAACTTTTTACCTCCATATTTTCGTGTAGTGTGGTTTCATATCGGTGATGCTGGTGTGCGGGGAGGTGAAAAATCTGCCATGCCACAAATCCGCTCAGATTTCTGCCTATGATGCCCTGTTCACAACTGCGCCCTATCGGCTTCATCGTTCTGTGTGAGAGCATACGGAACGGCAGAATATGCCGCCGTCAGGCGCAGCGGCTTTACGCTTTAGTAAATCACCGGATGGTGCAGTCCGTTCGACCTGCGGCAAAAATCTTCACGGATTTCACAAGCATTGATTTTGGAATAGCAAAATAGAGCCGTCGGTGTACGGCTCGGTACAGCATAGACGGCTTGTGTACGCTTCTGTACGTCTGCTTTGCATACCAGCCGCCGATTTGACGGCAGGTTTTACACTCTACCGTGAAATGCTTCACGGTGCGCACAAGCAAAAGCGGTTTTTTAGGATGGAATCAAAAACAGCCGTACAGAGGGTACGGCGTGTACGGCTGTTTTGAAGTCCGGTTCTCATTTTTTAGCACGGCGGCGGATTGACCACCTCAATGCCCACAAAGCCCCGCACCCGCTTACCGCCGTGAACATTGTTGGTGGCCTCTACATTGTAAAGCCGCTCATTTTGTGCAAGCTCGGAGCTGACCCGGTTGGCAGACATGGGCTTCTGTGCGTTATCGTCGCACCAACGGGTATAGGCTTAATAGATTGCCTTGGAGCTGGCTTCGCCGTCTGCCCGAAAGCGGACGTAGCCCTCGGATTGCAGGAACTCGATCACATTGTTGCTGCTGCGTTTGACCGTCTCCATGTTCTCTCTGGCTTTGCCCGAAATGTTGAACTGATAGTTGTTCCCAATCAGTCGGTGCAGTAGCTCTTGTCGGCGGTAAAGCTGCCGTCCATGAAGTACGTTCCGTTGGCAACATGGATACGGTCCGTCTCAATGGGCAGCGGCGGCGAATACGCTTGCAGCTTGATGCTGGCAAGCATATTTGTCACGACTTTGGACAGGCCAGAGGTCAGCACTCCGGAGATTTCCTCCAGAATGAGATTGCCGATCTGCCCCTCGTCCTCTATCAACCCGTCTACCGTGAACAGCCGCCCGCGCACACATTTCATGGGGTGCTTGTCCAAAAACTGCTGGCAGATCAGCACCTCGTTGATGTGCCTGCCATCGTACCACTCAGGCCAGCCTCTCTACTGGGCATAGCTTTCGAGGTATTTTTTCTGATTCACGATGGAATTGCTATCCCCGGCGTTGTCATCGTCGCGGGACAGCCGCTCATAGAGAGCGGTAATTTTGCTTTCAGTCTGTTTCACGCTCATGATGCGCTCCTTTCAGACTGTCGGCTCATTTGTGGTGCCTTCATTATACCACAGGTTCCGTCGTCTGTAACCATATCATTGCGTACAATCCGCAAAATTTTATCCTCCATGGTTTCGCCGCCGCTTTCGTTGAACACGACTCTGACCTTGTAGGTAGTGCCACCGATGCGGCGGATGATAAACTGCTCTCGTTTGTTCTGCTCCATACTGTCCCTCCTTGAAAAACTTCTCGTATTTTGGTATACTGATTTATGGTTCCGGCGCTTGTAAGCCGAATGTGTCATATCTCTTTTCCATGGCGTTGCCGCACTCTGCGTTCCTCCTTTTCCACTGTTCCATGCCGAGAAAGTAATCTGAGTAACTGTTCGTCGAATTACTTCTCACTAATAGAAGAAATACGGGGTATAAATCGGAACTGTTTTGAAAAAAGGAAAATATTTTTTCGGGTAGGTGAAGCTGTCGTGGAACCATGGGAGGATGAACCGCTGCTGGAAGATGATTTTTCCGACGAGGAAGAAGGTACCGAGGAGCAAATAGAGGAAACCGGCCTTGAAACGGCTGCGGACGGCTTTGCCGATTGGGAGGATTCGTCTGACGGTGCGCCGGTGGATGAGACGCTGGAGGAAGCACTTGCAGAGGAGCGCGCTTTGAAGCTGGAAAGCGAGCTGGAGCAAGACGAGCACCCCAGAGACTACAACGCCGAGCTGGAGGACGAGGAAGAGGAATCCGCGCCCACCAGCGAAAAACGACTCAAGCGGGAAATTCGTGCAGAGGCGTTGAAGCGTTTAGAGGAAGCAGCCCGGACGGAATCCGATTTTCTGACTGTGGTAGACGAGTGGAACAAGCTGGACAGAAATCGGGAGCGCCGAGAGCGTGACCACGAAAACCTGCGCGGGGATGTTCCGTTGGAGTTTCAGGCTGTGCCTGATCCGAAGATTGCTCCCCTCTGGATGAATCTGCCGAGGTTCCGTCAGCTCTGTCAGGGAAATTTTCTTGACATCATCTTCTCCTGTCCCTACGAACTGCATGAGCTGACAGCAAACAGTTTTCTCTCCAAGCTCTTCTTCACCCTCAGTGATGAGCAGAAGGAGGTGCTGTATTACCTGTTCGTCAAGCAATGCAGCACCGCACGGCTTGCCGCCATCCGTGGGCAGTCCGACCGAAATATCCGAAAGCTGCGGATGACCATTCAGAAAAAGCTGCAAAAGCGGATGTGTGAGCATCTGAGCGAAAAGCTGGAAAACGATCATGGCCTTACCCTGCGGGAGCGCGAGTTCATGGAAGAATATGAATCGCTATTGCAAACCATGGGCAAGGATGCCGTGATCCGCCGGGAAAACAAAACGAAGCCGAG
>OLSD01000471.1_pt1 | contig 41007 bp, 38 predicted proteins | sample 1672211 | NCBI WGS metagenome assembly OLSD01 (sample SAMEA3136659, study PRJEB25190) | human gut metagenome | reverse complement strand
CCTCCTACTCCCCCTGCTTCCGCAAGGAGAAGGGCGCCCACGGCATCGAGGAGCGGGGCGTGTACCGCATCCACCAGTTCGAAAAGCAGGAGATGATCGTGGTCTGCCGGCCGGAGGACTCCAAGGCGTGGTACGAGAAGATGTGGCGCTGGTCGGTGGAGCTGTTCCGCAGTCTGGACATCCCCGTGCGGCAGCTGGAGTGCTGCTCCGGCGATCTGGCTGACCTGAAGTGCAAGAGCTGCGACATCGAGGCGTGGTCGCCCCGGCAGCAGAAGTACTTCGAGGTGTGCTCCTGCTCCAATCTGGGCGACGCGCAGGCGCGGCGGCTGAAGATCCGCGTCCGCGGCGAGGATGGCAAGCTGTATCTGCCCCACACCCTGAACAACACCGTGGTGGCGCCGCCCCGCATGCTCATCGCCCTGCTGGAGAACAACCTGCAGGCGGACGGCTCCGTGCTGGTTCCCAAGGCTCTGCAGCCCTACATGGGCGGCAAGGAGCGTCTGGTGCCGCTGCACTGATAGCAGTTTGTAATATCACCCGCACTTTATACCGCAAGTATAGGAGACAACACAAATGAAGAAGTTCTTTGCAGAATTCAAGGAATTCGCCATGCGCGGCAACGTAATGGACATGGCCGTCGGCGTGATCATCGGTACCGCGTTCGGTAAGATCACCACCTCTCTGGTGAACGATGTGTTCATGCCGCTGATTGGCCTGCTCGTCGGCGGCGTGGATCTGGGACAGCTAAATATCGTGCTGAAGCCGGAGGTGCTGGACGAGGCAGGCCATGTGGTCACCGAGGCTGTTACCCTGGGCCTCGGCACATTTCTGAGCACGGTCATTGACTTTGTTCTGGTGGCCTTCGTCATCTTCCTGATGGTCAAGACCATCAACCAGCTGCACAAGCTGGGCAAAAAGGACGAGGAGCCGCAGGAGGAGGAAGAATCGGCTCCCACCAGCGAGGAGCTGCTCACCGAGATCCGCGACCTGCTGAAAGAGCAGCAGAAATGAGGGATATCCTGACCGCCGGACTGACGGCGCTGGGGCTGGATACCGCCGCCGCGCCGCAGCTGGAGCGCTATGCCGCGCTGCTGCTGGAGAAGAACAAGGTCATGAACCTGACGGCCATCACCGGGGAGCGGGACGTGGCCACCCTGCACCTGCTGGACTGCGCCGCGCTGCTGGCGCAGACGGACATGCGGGGTAAGACCGTCATCGACGTGGGCACCGGCGCGGGGTTCCCCGGCATGGTGCTGGCCATACTGGAGCCGTCGGCGCGGTTCACGCTGCTGGACAGTCTGGGCAAGCGGGTGGACTTCCTGCGGGAGGTCTGCGAGCAGCTGGGGCTGAAAAACGTCACCTGCGTCCACGCACGGGCGGAGGAATTCGCCGCCGGGCACCGTGAGCGGTTCGACATAGCCACATCCCGCGCCGTGGCGCAGCTGAACGTACTCAGCGAGCTGACGCTGCCGCTGGTGAAGGTGGGCTGCCTGTTCGCCGCCATGAAGTCCACGTCCACCGACGAGGAGATCGCCGCCGCCCGCAGCGCCATCGCCCAGCTGGGCGGGCAGCTGGCCGGCTGCACAGACTATCCGGTGCCGGAGACGGACGTGGTACACCGCATCGTCCGCATCGAGAAGGTGCGGCCGACGCCGAAGCAATTCCCGCGGGCCTTCGCCCGCATCAAGAAAGCGCCGCTGGTATAGCGGCGCGGAGAGGAGGAACTCCATGGGCAAGATCATCGCCGTGGCGTCCGGCAAGGGCGGCACCGGCAAAACCACCTTCACCGCCAACACCGCGCTGGCGCTGGCGGCTATGGGGCAGCGGGTGCTGTGTCTGGACTGCGACATCACCCTGCGGAATCTGGATCTGGCGCTGGGACTCAGCGACCGGGCGCTGATGGATTTCTCCGACGTGATGGAGGGGCGCTGCACACTGGACGAGGCGGCGGTGCCCCACGAGAAGTACCCCTCCCTGTTCCTGCTGACCGCGCCCATGGCCGACAGGCCGCTGACGCTGTCGGTAACGGGGATACAGAATCTGGCGCGGGCGATCCGGGAGAAATTCGACTGGTGCCTGATCGACGCGCCCGCCGGGCTGGGACAGGGCTTCCAGATGGCGGCGTGCATGGCCGATCAGGTGATCGTCATCACCACCACGGACGTGTCCGCCATGCGGGACGCACAGCGCACCGCCGCCGAGCTGTCCGCCTTCCCCACCGGGACGGTGCATCTGGTGGTGGGACGGGTGTCCCGGAAGGTGCTGCGGGCGCTGCACACCACCATCGACGACGCCATCGACGCGGCGGGTCTGCCGCTGCTGGGCGTGGTGCCGGAGGATCCGGACGTGCCCTACTGCCTGAATCAGGGACTGGTGCTGCGGGAGCGGAACTACTACGCCGCCCGCGCCTATGAGAACATTGCCAAACGCATCATGGGGCAGAAAGCGCCCCTGATGAAGATATAAGAGAAAGGAGCCGCCTTCTATGAACATTGCATTGATGGCACACGACAACCGCAAGGAGCTGATGGTGCAGTTCTGCACCGCCTACTGCGGCATTCTGGCCAAGCACACCCTCTGCGCCACCGCGCGCACCGGTCAGCAGATCGCTGACGCCACCGGACTGACCATCCACCGCTTCCTCTCCTTCGACCACGGCGGCGGACAGCAGATCGCGGCGCGTATCGCCTATAACGAGATCGACATGGTGCTGTGCTTCAGCGACCCCAACCGCAAGACCACCGACGAGGATATCGCGTATATCTCCCGGCTGTGCGACCAGAACAACGTGCCCTTTGCCAGCAATCTGGCCACCGCCGAGATGCTGGTGCTGGGTCTGGATCGGGGCGACCTGGACTGGCGCGACATCGTGAATCCCAAGAGCAAGCCGTTTACGGCGTGACAAACCGGGCAAAAATTCGCCCGGCGGCTTGACAAACGCAAGCCGCCGGGTATAATGGAGATAGAGCGAGCTGCGGCAAGCGGTTTTGGCTCAGTTAGATGACAAGTTTTTCACTATGAAAACCGTCACTTGGCAGAGTGGCGGTTTTCGCGCTTCTTTACAACGATGGTAATTGTGTAAGTACCAATGTGAAAAGTAATACGCATGATTCCACCTCCTCTCAAGAGGTGTAACCAAAACCGCCTGCCGTTGCTTGCAGCGCACCCGCGCTCCATAGGTGCAGTCTACCACTCTGTCGAATTTTTGTCAACATACGAGAATGACGGCGGCGGGGCGATCGCGGGCGGACAGGGGCGTCCGCCCCTACAACGGGACGTCGGGGACGCCGTCCCCTACAGGCAGCAGCCCCCACTCGAGAATTTTGTCAGCGCGCGGGCTTGACACGGGGCGGGAAATCGCATACAATAAAGAGTAACCGTGCAGACCTCGCAGGAGTAGCCTGTACACCGCCGCTGCAAGAGAGACGCGCCACCGGCTGAAAGCGCGTTGCGGCAAGGAGCAGGTCAAGACAGCGAGCGAGCGGGGATGGAAACATCCACGGCGCGCTCCCCGTAACAGGAGCATCAAAGGGCCGCAAGGCCGAATTTGGGTGGCACCACGAAGTGTTTAACGCTCTCGTCCCAATGCAGGGGACGGGAGCGTTTTTTTGTTCCCGCACCACACACTATCCGAAAAGGAGATCGCCATGCAAGCTGTTCTGGACTTCATCAACAAGTACCACTACGACATCTTCATCCCCCTGACGGCGCTGGCGGTGCTGCGCATCATCGTGTGCCGCGCCCAGCTGAAAAAGATCGCCTCCCTGCGGGAGAAGAAGGGCGCGTATCACGCCGTGGGCGGCAACTACACGGAGATCGGCGTGTGGCTGGGCACGCTGCCCGGCTTCGTTCTGGCGCTGGCGGCGCCGAAGCTGTGGTACGCCGGGCTGGTGCTGGCCGTGATCGGCGGCATTCTTCTGGGCAAGGCCGGGAAGAAAAAGGGCGCCGAGCTGGACGATATCTACCGGGAGGTGGCGCTGGAGCTGAAGCGCGAGGCTGAGGCCGAGGCCGCCCGGCAGGAGGCCTCCCGCGCGCTGGAGGGCGGCGCGGAGGAAATACCGGAAGCAACGGAAATTACCGAAAATAAAGGAGAAACGAACAATGGCTGAGATGACGCCCCGCACACTGTCGGGCTTTATGGAGCTGCTGCCCCGGCCGCAGCAGCAGATGGAGCGGATGATGGACATCCTGCGCCGCACCTATTCCCTGTACGGCTTCACCCCGCTGGACACCCCGGTGATCGAGGCGGCGGAGGTGCTGCTGGCCAAGGGCGGCGGCGAGACGGAGAAGCAGATCTACCGCTTCAACAAGGGCGACGCCGACCTTGCCCTGCGGTTCGACCTGACGGTGCCGCTGGCCAAGTACGTGGCGCTACACTACAACGACCTGTCCTTCCCCTTCCGCCGGTATCAGATCGGCAAGGTCTACCGGGGCGAGCGCGCCCAGCGGGGACGGTTCCGGGAGTTCTATCAGGCGGATATCGACGTGATCGGCGACGGCAAGCTGGACATCACCAACGAGGCGGAGATGCCCGCCATCATCTACCGGGCGTTCAGCGAGCTGGGGCTGAAGCGGTTCTGCATCCGGGTGAATAACCGGAAGATACTCAACGGCTTTTACGCCATGCTGGGTCTGACGGAGAAGTCCGGAGAGATCATGCGCACGGTGGACAAGCTGGACAAGATCGGCGCGGAGAAGGTGCGCGCCCTGCTCACCGACCAGGTGGGCGTGGAGCCGGACAAGGCCGACGAGATCCTGAAATTCATCGCCATCACCGGCAGCAACGATCAGGTGCTCGCCGCGCTGGAGGGCTATGTGGGGCGGAACGAGACGTTTGACGAGGGTCTTGACCAGCTGAAAACCGTGGTGAAGTATCTGGGCGCCTTCGGCGTGCCGGAGGAGAACTTCGCCGTGGATCTGACCATCGCCCGGGGACTGGACTACTACACCGGCACCGTGTACGAGACGGCGCTGCTGGATCACCCGGAGATCGGCTCCGTGTGCTCCGGCGGACGGTACGACAACCTGGCGGAGTACTACACCGACAAACAGCTGCCCGGCGTGGGCATCTCCATCGGCCTGACCCGGCTGTTCTATGTGCTGGGCGAGCAGGGGATGCTCAACGGCGACCTGCCCACCGCCCCGGCGGATGTGCTGATCCTGCCCATGACGGAGGATCTGTCCGCCGCCGTGACGCTGGCCACAAGGCTGCGGGACGCGGGCATCCGCACCCAGCTGTACACCGAGCAGAAGAAGTTCAAAGCCAAGATGAACTACGCCGACAAGACCGGCGTGCCCTATGTGATGTTCCTGGGCGAGGACGAGATCGCCAAGGGCGTTATCGCCTGCAAGGACATGACCAGCGGCGAACAGACCACGCTGGACTTCGCCGGGACGCTGGCGCGGGTGCAGGAGGGTCTGGCGGAGCGGAACCGGGGCAAGGTCATCGTGGAGAAATAAGCGCCGCTGACGGGACGCCGTCCCCTACGGAGCGTTCACCGTACCTGTCCGTAGGGCGGGGCCCATGTGTCCCGCCGCAAAACACGCATTATCCCCCGGCGGGGCTCGCGGGCCCCGCCCTACAGAAGCTGAGCCGATTCAATAACATATTGTAATAATTTAATCAGATTATACGAAACACAATCACAAATAGGAGGAAAACAACATGATGCAGATGCGTACACATACCTGCAACCAGCTGCGCGCCAGCGATGCGGGCAAGTCCGTGAAGATCGTGGGCTGGATGGAGAACGTCCGCGAGGTGGGCGGCAATCTGGCCTTCGTGGTGCTGCGGGACTTCTACGGCACCACCCAGGTGGTGGTGGAGGACGAGGCCGACCTGAAGATCATCAAGGGTCTGAACAAGGAGAGCACCATCTCCGTGGAGGGTACCGTCCGTGAGCGCGCCAGCAAGAACCCCAAGCAGGCCACCGGCGACATCGAGGTGGTGCCCACCAAGATCGAGGTACTGGGTCGCTGCCGCTACAACTCCCTGCCCTTCGAGATCAACCGCAGCCGCGAGGCCGACGAGACGGCGCGCCTGAAGTACCGCTATCTCGACCTGCGGAACCCGGCGGTGAAGCAGAACATCATCCTGCGCTGCCAGGTGGTGGCCGCCCTGCGCGCCGCCATGACGGAGCACGGCTTCCTGGAGATCACCACGCCCATCCTGACCGCCAGCTCCCCTGAGGGCGCCCGCGACTATCTGGTGCCCGCCCGCAAGCACCCCGGCAAGTTCTACGCCCTGCCCCAGGCGCCCCAGCAGTTCAAGCAGCTGCTGATGACCTCCGGCCTCGACCGCTATTTCCAGATCGCCCCCTGCTTCCGCGATGAGGACGCCCGCGGCGACCGCTCCCCCGGCGAGTTCTATCAGCTGGATATGGAGATGGCCTTCGCCACCCAGGACGACATTTTCGCCGTGCTGGAGGACGTGCTGCCCCCCATCTTCGCGAAGTTCGGCACCTACAACGTGGCGTCCACCGCCCCGTTCCGCCGCATCCCCTACAACACCGCCATGGAGACGTACGGCTCCGACAAGCCCGACCTGCGCATCGACCTGACGTGCAAGAACGTGTCCGCCCTGTTTCAAAACAGCGAGTTCGAGGCGCTGCGCGGCCAGACCGTGAAGATGGTGGACATCACCGACTGTGCCCTGACCCGCAAGCAGATCGAGAAGCTGCTCACCGACTGCGAGGTGCAGTCCGGCTCCAAGGCCTACTGGTTCAAGGTGGACGAGAACGGCGAGATCGCCGGCGGCATCGGCAAGTTCGTCTCCGGCGTGAAGGACGAGCTGGCCAAGGTGCTGACCCTGAAGCCCAACACGCTGGTAGTGGTGGCTGCCGGCGAGTACGCCACCAAGTCCGCCGGCGTGCTGATCAAGACCTTCGGCGCCGCCTGCGAGAACCACTTCGACAAGGAGCGCTATGAGTTCTGCTGGATCGTGGACTTCCCCATGTACGAGATCGGCGACGAGTCCGGCGAGCTGGAGTTCTGCCACAACCCGTTCTCCATGCCCAACGGCGGCATGGAGGTGCTGCTGAAGGCCGAGCGCGGCGAGATCGACCCGCTGGACATCTACGCCAACCAGTACGACCTGGTGTGCAACGGCGTGGAGCTGTCCTCCGGCGCTGTCCGTAACCACGACCCGGAGATCATGATCAAGGCCTTTGAGCTGGTGCGTCTGGGCGAGGAAGACGTGAAGAAGAAGTTCCCCGCCATGTACAACGCCTTCTGCTACGGTGCGCCTCCCCACGCGGGCATCGCTCCGGGCGTGGATCGCATGGTCATGCTGCTGGCGGGCGAAAGCTCCATCCGCGAGATCATCCCCTTCCCCATGAACAAGAACGCGCAGGACATCATGATGGGCGCGCCCTCCACCGTGGAGCAGAAGCAGCTGGACGAGCTGCACATCGCCATCGTGGGCGACGTGGAGAAGGACGACTGATGGAGACGGTCAGACTCTATTACGAAAACGCCTTTACGCAGGACTTCACCGCCGTGGTGGAGTCCTGCGGGGCTGTGAAGGGCGGCTTTGCGGTGGTGCTCGACCGCACGGCCTTTTACCCTGAGGGCGGCGGGCAGCCCTCCGACCACGGCACGCTGGGGGACGCCCGCGTGCTGGACGTACACGAAAAGGACGGCATTGTCACCCACCTGTGCGACCGGGCGCTGCCCGTGGGCACGGAGGTCAGCGGCCATATCGACTGGGCGCGGCGGTTCGACCACATGCAGCAGCACTCCGGCGAGCACATCGTGTCCGGCATGCTGTGCAGCGCCTTCCACTGCGACAACGTGGGCTTCCACATGGGCGCGGACACCGTGACCATCGACTACAACGCCGACATCAGCTGGGAGCAGGCGCTGGACATCGAGCGCCGCGCCAACCGGTACATCTGGGAGGATCACCCGGTGCACATCTGGTACCCCTCCCCTGCCGAGCTGGCTGCCCTGCCCTACCGCAGCAAAAAAGCGCTGGAGGGCGCGGTGCGCATCACCGAGTTCCCCGGCGCGGACATGTGCGCCTGCTGCGGCACCCATGTGGACAGCAGCGGTCAGGTGGGGCTGGTGAAGCTGCTCTCCTGCCAGAAATTCCGGGACGGCGTGCGGCTGGAGCTGCTGTGCGGTCAGCGGGCGCTGGACTATCTGTCCGTCTGCTGGGAGCAGGCACGGCAGATCGGACAGGCGCTGTCGGTGAAGCCGGAGGCCTCCGCCGCCGCTGTGGAGCGGATGCAGGGCGAGCTGCTGACCGCGAAGGAACGTGCCGCCCGGCTGGAGGAGCAGGTATTTGCCCACACCGCCGCCCAATATGCCGGCGCGGGCGATGTGCTGCTGATCACCGAGCCGCTGGAGGGCGACGGCGTGCGGCGGCTGTGCGACGCCGTGGCGCAGAGCGCCGGCGGGCGCTGCGCCGTGTTCGCCGGAGCGGACGGGGCGTATAAATACGCCGTCATTCACGCCGGGCAGGACATCCGCCCGCTGGTGAAGGACATGAACGACGCCCTCCACGGGCGCGGCGGCGGGCGGGACGGCTTCGCCCAGGGCAGCGCCGCCTGCACCGCAGAGGAGATACGGGCGTTTTTCGCGTGATGGCGTAGGGCGGACAGAGTCGTCCGCCCCTACGCCGGAACGTCGGGGACGCCGCCCCCTACGAAACACGGCAACGAAAAAGAGACAGCCTTGCGGCTGTCTCTTTTGTCATATTGGCTTCGTTCAGCGGGCTTCGCCCCGGTCGAAGGCCACCACCACGCGGCGGTTGGGCTCGGCTCCCACGGAATAGGTGGTCACACCCTTCACGTCCTGCAGGGCGGCGTGGATCACATGCCGCTCGTAGGCGTTCATGGGCTCCAGCGTGACGCTGCGGCGGTACTTCTGCACCTTGGCGGCCACCTTGCGGGCAAGGCTCTCCAGGCTCTGCTCCCGGCGGGCACGGTAGTTCTCCGCGTCCATCTGGATACGGATGCGCTTGTCGGTGCCGGTGTTCACCGCGTAGTTGGTCAGCTGCTGGATGGCGTCCAGCGTTTCGCCCCGGTGCCCGATCAGCTGGCCGAGACGCTCGCCCACCAGCAGCACCTTGTAGCGACCCTTCTCCTGCTCATAGACCTTCACCTCGGCGGCGCTGTCCATGCGCTCCAGCAGGCCGGACACGAAGGCGATGATGCGCTTGGCGTTGTCGTCGTCGCACTCCGGCAGGTCGATGGCGGGGGCGGCGGGGGCGGGACGCTCCCGGCGCTCGGGACGGGGACGGTCGGACTGCTCCGGCCGCCGCTGGGGACGGGGCTTGTCGGTGCGGGGCTTATCGGTGCGGTACTTGTCGGAGCGGGCAGCGGCGGGCTCCTCCGCCTTGGCGGGAGCGGGCTGCACCGGCGCGGCCGGCTTCTCCTCGGGGATGATCTTCACCTCGGCGGGAGCGGCGACCTCCGCCTCCTCGGGGCCGTAGGTAATACGGATACGGGCAGGGGAAGCGCCGATGCCCAGAAAGCCGCTCTTGGCGCGCTCCAGAATGGACACGGACACGTCGTCCCGATCCATTCCCAGCTGCTCAAGACCCTTGCGCAGCGCTTCGTCCTCAGTCTTGCCCGTTACGTCGATATAACTCATAGACAAAACTCCTTATTCGTCGTAGTGATCCTCGCGGTAGGCGCGGCCGCGGGCGTAGGGGCGGCCGCCCACCTTGCCGGCATCGGTGGTACCCTCGCCGGACTTTTTCTTCTTGGGCTGCTGGGGCTGGGGCTTCTTGGCACCCTTGGCCTCCTCCAGCTGGCGGTTGTAGTTCTCGCGGGCGGCCTGCATCTTAGCGTAGCGCGCCTCGCGCTTCTGGCGCTCCTTGTCCGTCTCCTCGCGGTCGAGGATGGCGTTGAACTTCTTGTTCAGCAGCAGCTCCTGCAGGCAGGAGAAGGCGGCGTTGGCGATCCAGTACACGCACAGGGCGGCGGGCAGGATGTAGCCCATCCACACGGTCATCAGCGGCATCATGTACAGCATGGCCTTGGAAGAGCCGTTGACGTTGCTGTTGCCGTTGGACTTCATGGAGATCTGGGTCATCAGGAACTGCAGGGCGGCGGAGATGATCGGCATGAGCATCAGGCCGATGACAGGCCAGCCGCCGGAGGGGAACTGGCTGAACAGATCCTTGGGCACGGCGGACAGATCCATGTTCAGGAAGGTGTAGTTCAGGTCGATCAGACCGTCGAACTTCCCGTCGAAGCTGCTCCAGTTGTCGTGGATGAACTTGGCCAGATAGATCTGGTCATAGGCCGCGGCCTGCCCCTCCGCGCCGGACACATAGCCCAGGGACACCGCCAGCTCGGTGATCTTGGCGATGACCTCGTTGGACAGGGACATGAAATACCGCAGCGGGGTGCGGATGATGTAGTACAGGGCGATCAGGATGGGGAAGGGCAGGAAGGACCACAGGCACCCGGACATGGGGTTCACGCCCTCGCGGGCGTAGAGATCGGCGATCTCCTGCTGCTGCTTCTCCTTGTTGTTGGCGTACTTCTTCTGGATCTCCTGCACCTTGCCGTTCATACGCCCCATGCGGAGCATACTCTTCTTGCTTTTCAGTTGGAAGGGCAGCAGAACCAGCTTCACCATCAGGGTGAAGAGGATCAGAGCGACGCCGTAGGAGCCTGTCCATGTGTAGAACAGGCGGGTGAGCCACGCGAACGGCACACAGATATAGTAGCCGATTTGTGCGAACATAGGCGAATTTCCTCCGTAAGATTTTGAGGGGTGGGGGATCAGGGCACCGGATCATACCAGCCGCCCTTGTGACGGTGGAAGGGATGGCATCGCATCAGGCGCTTGAACGCCAGCCAGCCGCCCTTGGCCGCACCGTATTTCTCAATGGCCTCCAGCGCGTATTGAGAGCAGGTGGGGATATAGCGGCAGCGGGGAGGGAACAGGGGCGAGATCGCCCGCCGGTAAAAGCGGATGAACCGCAGGAGAAGCCTTTTCATGCGTCCTCCCGCAGCAGTTCCAGCTGCGAAAGGCACCGGAGATACTGCTTTTCCAGCTTGGCATAGGGCAGCTCCGCAGCGCGGACACGCGCCACCATAATAATATCGTAGCCGGACAGCATATCGCCCTTGTGCAGGCGGTACAGCTCCCGGAAACGGCGGCGGACACGGTTGCGCACCACGGCGTGACCCAGCTTTGTGGACACGGTGACGCCCAGACGGCTCATCCCCTGCCTGTTTTTCAGGCAATAGACCACCACACCGCCGGCGACGGCTGACCGTCCCCTGCGGTAAATGCGGCGGAAGTCGCCGTTTTGCTTCACCGTTACTCTTGCGTCCATAGTTTCCTCTTTTTCCTTTTACAGCGCATATACACCGATAGGGACGGGGATTCGTATCCTCCGTCCCTCAGGGCTTATCTGTATGTGCGATGCACCTTCCGTGACCTCAATGGGTCAGACGGGCACGACCCTTGGCACGACGGCGAGCCAGAACCTTGCGGCCGTTGCGGGTAGCCATTCTCTTGCGGAAACCGTGCTCCTTGGAGCGCTGGCGCTTCTTGGGCTGATAGGTACGGAACATTGCATGACACCTCCATTTTATAGAATATCCGGCGGGAGCCTTCGCGCCCGCTCTTACTCGACAGCGGCAAAATTTTTGCCGCCGCAGTAAACTTTTCCACAGGTGTTGCACACAAACGTGCAAAACCACGCGGAATCCATTATACAGACAGGAGGGGTGGCTGTCAACAAAAATTTGCCCGGCACGCAGCGGTTTTCGCTTTACAGGCAGGAAAAAGCCGTAACTTATATTAGAATATGTATAGTTTCTATGGACTTGCGGCGGCTTTTCTGTTATAATGATGCGGGATATTTTGCGGCGGTACACCCCCCGCCATTTTATCGCGGGAGCACAGACACACCTCCCGCCGAAAGGGGAGCTTTTCTTTTGAATTCCATGAAAGACCTGTGGGACAGCGTGCTCAAGCGTCTGAGCGGCGAGCTGTCCGAAACCACCATCAACACCTGGTTCGACGAGGTGACGGTGGTGACGATGGAGGATTCCGCCTTCGTGCTCCATTGCAGCAACACCTTCAAGAAAAACACCATTGAGGCGCGGTTCCTGCCCCACATCAAGGCGGCGCTGAAGGATCTGTTCTCCACCGATTTAGAGGTGAAGATACTGGACGACGACCAGCTGGCGGCCTATCACGGCGTGGCGCCCGACCGCCCCGGCGACCTGTCGGAATCCCAGGCTTTCACCTTCGAGACGTATGTGGTGGGACCCCAGAACAAGCTGGCCTTTGCCGCGGCCAAGGCCGTGACGGAGAAGCCCGGCGAGAACTACAACCCCCTGTTCATCTACGGCGACAGCGGACTGGGCAAGACCCACCTGCTGTACGCCATCGCCAACGCCCTGCGCAAGAAGCGGCCTGACGCCCGCATCGTGTACGTCAAGGGCGACGACTTCACCAACGAGCTGATCGCCTCCATCCGGGAAAACCGCAACGCGGAGTTCCGGGAGAAATACCGCCAGACGGATATTCTGCTGATGGACGATATCCAGTTCATCGCCGGCAAGATACAGACCCAGGAGGAGTTCTTCCATACCTTCAACACCCTGTATGAATCCGGCCGGCAGATCGTGCTGACCTCCGACCGGCCGCCCAAGGAGATCACCCAGCTGGAGGATCGTCTGCGGACACGGTTCGAGTGGGGTCTGATGGTGGACGTAGCGCCCCCGGACTTCGAGACGCGGTTCGCCATCATCCAGAACAAGGCCGCCATGCTGGGCGTAAAGCTGCCCGGCGACGTGATGGACTACATCGCCGAGAACATCACCTCCAACGTGCGGCAGATCGAGGGCACGCTGAACAAGATCCTGGCCTACCGCGACCTGCTGGACGACCAGGTGAACGAGGAGACGGTGGGGCGCGCCATCCGGGATATGCTGAAAAAGAGCAACGACTTCGCGCCCACGCCCAAGATCATCGTCAGCTACATCTGTAACTACTTCAACGTGGACGAGGACACCCTGCGGGGACAGAGCCGCAGCCGCGACGTGGTGGCCGCCCGTCAGATCGCCATTTACCTCATCCGCCGCATGAGCGGCATGAGCCTAAACGACATCGGCAAGGAGTTCGGCGACAGGGATCACTCCACCATCATGCACTCGCTGGACAAGGTCGAAAAGCAGATGCGCACCGACCCGGCCTTCGCCGAAAAGGTGAAGGAGATCACCACCAACATCAACAGCAAGAAGTAAAACGGGAAAGAGGCCGGTTTTCCTCTTTTCCTGTGGAATCCACAGGGAGCGAGGGGTCAGGCACCCCCTGTCCCCACACCCATGGGGAAAACCGGGGCGGTTTTCCGGACAGACGTGTGGGAAAAAAATCCAGCTGCGGCGCGGGGTCAGGGCGGATTTCCACGTTTGTAAGCCCCTACGACTAATAACTACTGAATAAAGATTAGATTATGATTTGATTTCGCAGAATAGAACTGCGTTTCGGAAAGTGAGGAACGACGGATATGGTGAGATTTTCCTGTGAGAAGACTCTTTTGCAGCAGGCGGTGAACGCTGTGTCCCGCGCGGTGGCGGCCAAAAGCTCCATTCCCGCGCTGGAGGGTATCCTTCTGGAGACGGAGCACGGCCTGCGCCTGTCGGGCTACAACATGCAGACCGGCATCCGCACCGAGGTGGAGGCCGATATCCGCGAGAGCGGCCGCATCGTGCTGAACGCCAAGCTGTTCGGCGACATGATCCGCCGTATGCCCGACGACACGGTGGTGTTCGACGCCGACGAGAAATTCAACGTGAAGCTCACCTGCGGCGACACGGACTTCGAGATGATCGGCCTGAGCGCCAACGACTATCCGGAGATGCCGGAGGTGGACGACGAGTACTCCGTCACGCTGGAGCAGCGCACGCTGAAGGCCATGATCGACCAGACCAGCTTCGCCGTGTCCCTGAACGAGACGCGCCCCATCCATACCGGTGTGCTGTTCGAGATCAGCGACAAGGGTCTGACCATGGTGGCCGTGGACGGCTTCCGTCTGGCGCTGCGGCGCGAGCCGCTGGAGCACATCGACGGCGGCGCCTTCAAGTTCGTTGCGCCGGGCAGCGCCCTGAACGAGGTGGAGAAGATCTGCGCCGACACCGAGGATATGATCACCGTGACACAGGGCAAGCGCCATCTGATGTTCGAGGCGGGCAGTACCCAGCTGATATGCCGCCGGTTGGAGGGCGAATTCCTGGACTATCGCAACGCCATCCCCACCAACAACCCCATCTGCCTGGAGGTGGACAACAAGACCATGATCGAAAGCCTGGAGCGCGTCAGCGTGGTCATCAGCGAGAAGCTGAAAAGCCCCGTGCGCTGCCTGTTCAGCGCGGATAAGGTCTATATGTCCGCCCGCACCGGCAACGGCGAGGCGCGTGACATCTGCCCCGTCCGCGGCGACGGGCAAGAGCTGGAGATCGGCTTCAACAACCGCTATCTCATGGACGCCCTGCGCTACGCCCCGGCGGACACGGTGAAAATGCATCTGAACACCGGCATTTCGCCCTGCATCATCACGCCCGTGGACGACAGCGACAATTTTATTTATATGGTGCTGCCGGTCAGATTAAAGGCACAATAATGCACCGCCTTTTCCGTCAATACACCGTTGCACAGGCTTGGCGTACACAAAGTACACCCGTGCCGCCGCGTGATCGCTGCACTCTGTAGGGCGGGACCCGCGTGTCCCGCCGGAAGGAAAACATGCATATTGTGCGGCGGGACACATGGGTCCCGTCCTACGGACAGAGGCGGCAGACCGGCTGCAGGAGGACAAAGTCGTCCGCCTCTGCAAAGGGGCACCATGCTCCATCACACAATCTATCCACGAACGAGGTTCATTGCTATGGAAACGATCACCATCACAACAGAATACATCAAATTGCAGGATCTGCTGAAGTTCGCCGCGGCGGTGGACACCGGCGGCGAGGCCAAGCTCGCCGTGCAGGAGGGGGACGTGACCGTCAACGGGCAGGTATGCACCATGCGGGGCAAGAAGATACGCCCCGGCGACGTGGTGTGCTACAACGGTCAGGAGCTGACCGTGGCGTATGAGAGTTGACGCGCTGACGCTGGAGGGCTGGCGGAACTATCAGCGCCAGCAGCTGACCTTCGACGACGGCTGCAACGTCATCTACGGCGAGAACGCTCAGGGCAAGACCAACCTGCTGGAGGCCATCGTGTACCTGAGCTGCGGCAAAAGCCCCCGCGCCCACGGCGACCGGGAGCTGATCGGCTTCGACAGGCAGGACGCGCTGCTGGTGGGACAGATCTTCTCCCGCCAGCGGGAATTCGTCACCGACATCCGGCTCAGCCGCAGCAAGCGGCGGAGCATGACCGTCAACGGTGTGAAGGCCAAAAACGGCGCGGCGCTCAGCGATGTGCTGCACACGGTGTTTTTCGCGCCGGAGGACTTGTTTCTCATCCGGGCGGGGGCGGCGGAGCGGCGGCGGTTCATGGATATGTCCCTGTGCCAGCTGCGTCCCCGGTACGCCGAGGCGCTGAGCCAGTACAGCCGCCTGTACGACCACAAGACCCGCATCCTGCGGGACAGCGAGGACAAGCCGGAGCTTTTAGACCTGCTGCCGGAGTTCAACGAGGGGCTGTGCCGCAGCGGAGCGGTGCTCATCGGCTACCGGGCGCGGTTCTGCGCGGCGCTGGCGGAGTATGCCCGCGCCGCCCACTATGAGTGCAGCGGCCAGCGGGAGGAGCTGGCGCTGTGCTATCAGACCGTCAAAACCGTCACCGATCCGCTGGGCAGGCAGGAGGATATCTATTGGCAGCTGCGGCAGCACATGGACGAGCACCAGACGGCGGAGCGGGCGTCCCGGCTGTGTCTCAGCGGGGCGCACAAGGACGATATCGAGGTGCTCATCAACGGTCGCGCCGCCAAGCAGTTCGGCTCCCAGGGGCAGGTACGGACGGCGGCGCTGAGCCTGAAGCTGGCGGAACGGGAGATACACCGCAGCGCCATGGGGGAGTACCCGGTGATGCTGCTGGACGACGTGCTTAGCGAGCTGGACCCCCGGCGGCAGGAGTATGTATTGAACCGCATCAGCGGCGGGCAGGTGTTCATCACCTGCTGCGAAAACGACCGGCTGGACACGCTTCTCAAGGGCAAGGTGTTCCATATCCGGGGCGGGGAGGTGCTGTGATGGCCTATCTGCACATCGGCATGAACGTGATGCTGGAGGACAGGCGGATCATCGGCATATTCGATCTGGATAACACCTCCACCTCACGGCGGACAAGAGAGTTTTTACAGGGAGCCGAGCGGGAGGGCGTGGTGCAGTCCGCGTGCGAGGACATACCGCGCTCCTTCGTGGTGTGCGACCATCCCTATCACCGGCAGATCGTGTATCTGTCGCAGATCAATTCCCAGACGCTGGGCAAACGAGCGCAAGGAAAAGGAGAGTAACGCATGGCAGACATGGAACGACCCGTGGTGGACACGGAATATAACGCATCGGAAATACAGGTGCTGGAGGGCTTGGAGGCGGTGCGCAAGCGCCCCGGTATGTATATCGGCTCCACCAGCGCCAGCGGACTGCACCATCTGGTCTATGAGATCGTGGACAACTCCATCGACGAGGCGCTGGCCGGGTACTGCACGGATATCACCGTGACCATCAACCCCGGCGATACCATCACCGTCACCGACAACGGCCGCGGCATCCCCGTGGACGTGCAGGCGCAGACGGGACGTCCCGCGCTGGAGGTGGTGTTCACCGTGCTGCACGCCGGCGGCAAGTTCGGCGGCGGCGGCTACAAGGTCTCCGGCGGTCTGCACGGCGTGGGCGCCAGCGTGGTCAACGCCCTGAGCGAGTGGCTGACGGTGCAGGTACACAAGGACGGGAAAATTTATGAGATGAAGTTCTCCCGCGGGCACATCACTCAGGAGATGCAGGTCATCGGCGACACCGACCACACCGGCACCACCGTGACCTTCAAGCCCGACCCGGAGATGTTCGACACGCTGGAGTACGACTACGAGACGCTGCACACCCGCATGCGGGAGCAGGCGTTCCTGAACGCCGGCCTGCGCATCACCATCAGCGACGCACGACCCGGCAGGGAGCAGTCCGAGGCCATGTGCTACGAGGGCGGCATCCGGGAGTTCGTCACCTATATCAACCGCAACAAGACCCCCCTCCACGAGGAGGTCATCTATCTCTCCGGCGCCAAGGGCGACAGCACGGCGGAGATCGCCATGCAGTACAACGACGGCTATAACGAGACGCTGGTGTCCTTCGCCAACGACATCCACACGCCGGAGGGCGGCATGCACGAGACGGGCTTCAAAGCCGCGCTGACCCGCGTGCTCAACGCCTACGGCCTGAAATACAACATGATAAAGGACGGCGACAAGGTGTCCGGCGAGGACGTGCGCGAGGGCATCACCGCCGTGATCTCCGTGAAGCTGACGGAGGCGCAGTTCGAGGGACAGACCAAGGCCAAGCTGGGCAACGCCCATATTCGCACGCTGGTGGACAGCATCGTCAACGACCAGCTGGCGGTGTATCTGGAGGAGCATCCGGTGGTGGCGCGCACCATTCTGGACAAGGCCATGACCGCCAACCGCGCCCGGGAAGCGGCGCGGAAGGCGCGGGAGTCCATCCGGCGCAAGACGGTGCTGGGCGGCGCGGCCATGCCCGACAAGCTCCGTGACTGCAACGAGAACAACCCTGAGCTGACCGAGCTGTACATCGTGGAGGGCGACTCCGCAGGCGGCTCCGCCACGGCGGGACGGGACAGCCGTTTTCAGGCCATCCTGCCCCTGTGGGGCAAGATGCTCAACGTGGAGAAGGCGCGGGTGGACAAGGTCTACGGCAACGACAAGCTGCAGCCCGTCATCATCGCGCTGGGCGCGGGTATCGGCGAGGAGTTCGACGAGAACAAGCTGCGCTATCACAAGATCATCATCATGGCCGATGCCGATGTGGACGGCGCCCATATCCGCACCCTGCTGCTGACCTTCTTCTTCCGGTATATGCGGCCCCTCATTGAGGAGGGCTATGTCTACTCCGCCGTGCCGCCGCTCTATAAACTGACCCGGGGCAAGACCTCCCGGGTGGCCTACTCCGACGAGGAGCGGGATCGTATCTCCGCGGAGATGCGCGGCGGCAATCCCAACGTGACCATCAACATCAGCCGGTTCAAGGGTCTGGGCGAGATGGACGCCCACGAGCTGTGGGAGACCACCATGGATCCCACCACCCGTACCCTGCGGCGCATCACGCTGGATGACGCGGTGAAGGCTGACGCCACGTTCACCGTCCTCATGGGCGAGAAGGTGGAGCCGCGTAAGGAATTTATCGAGCGCAAAGCACAGTACGCTGTGAATCTGGATTATTAAGGAGGGCTGGAATCTATGAGCAAAAAGCCCCAATACGACCCTGCGGAGATCCGCTTCCCCGACCAGCATATCGTGGAGTCCCCGCTGGTCCCGGAGATGGAGAAGTCCTATATCGAATATGCCATGTCCGTTATCGTAGGCCGCGCCCTGCCCGACGTGCGGGACGGCCTGAAGCCCGTACACCGGCGTATTCTCTACGCCATGTACGAGGACAACCTGACCTCTGACAAGCCCTTTAAGAAGTCGGCCACCTGCGTGGGCGACGTGCTGGGACGCTATCACCCCCACGGCGACGCCTCCGTGTACGACGCGCTGGTGCGTCTGGCGCAGGATTTCTCCATGCGCTACATGCTGGTGGACGGCCACGGCAACTTCGGCTCCGTGGATGGCGACCCCCCGGCCGCCTACCGATACACCGAAGCCCGTCTCAGCAAGATCTCCAACGAGATGCTGCGGGACATCGAAAAGGACACGGTGGACTGGGATCCCAACTTTGACGAGAGCCGGAAGGAGCCGCGGGTACTCCCCTGCCGCTTCCCCAACCTGCTGGTGAACGGCTCCAGCGGTATCGCCGTGGGCATGGCCACCAACATTCCGCCCCATAACCTGCGGGAGGTCATCGGCGCGTGCATCTGCGTGCTGGACAACCCGGACGCCACCCTCAGCGACCTGATGGAGCATGTGAAGGGACCCGACTTCCCTACCCGCGGCATCATCATGGGCAGGAGCGGCATCCGCGCCGCCTACGCCACCGGCCGGGGACGGCTGATGGTGCGCGCCCGCCACGAGTTCGAGGAGTTCAACAACGGCCGCACCCGCATCGTCATCACGGAGCTGCCCTATCAGGTGAACAAGCGCATGCTCATCAAGGCCATCGCCGATCAGGTGGAGGACAAGCGGCTGGAGGGCATCTCCGAAATCCGGGACGAGTCCGACCGCAACGGCATGCGCATGGTCATCGAGCTGAAGCGGGACGCCAACGCACAGGTGGTGCTCAACCGCCTGTTCGCCCAGACCCAGCTGCAAACCACGTTTGCCATCAACATGCTGGCGCTGGTGGAGAACCAGCGGCAGCCCAAGATCCTGTCCCTGCGGCACATCATCGACGAGTACCTGAAATTCCAGGAGGAGATCATCGTCCGCCGGACGCGCTTCGACCTGAAGAAGGCGCAGGAGCGCGCCCACCTGCTGGAGGGTCTGCTGGTGGCGCAGGACAACATCGACGAGGTCATCCGCATCATCCGCAGCAGCTACGACAACGCCAAGGAGAACCTGATGTCCCGCTTCGGTCTGGACGACGTGCAGGCGCAGGCCATTCTGGACATGCAGCTCAAGCGTTTGCAGGGGCTGGATCGGGAGAAGCTCCAGACCGAGTACAAGGAGCTGGAGGAGAAGATCGCCTATTTCCTGCGAGTGCTCAGCGACGAGGGGCTGGTGAAGTCCATTCTCAAGGAGGAGCTGACCGCCATCGCCGACAAGTTCGGCGACGACCGCAAGACGGAGATACAGGATGTGGAGGACGAGCTGGACATCGAGGATCTCATCGAAGAGGAGCAGTGCGTCTTTACCCTGACGGAGAACGGCTACATCAAGCGCACGCCGGTGTCCGAATACGCCGCCCAGAGCAAGGGCGGCATGGGCAAGAAGGGCATCACCACCCGGGACGAGGACACCGTGGTGGACGTGTTCACCGCGTCTACCCATGACTATATCCTGTTCTTTACCGACACCGGCAAGGTCTACCGCAAGAAGGGCTATCAGATCCCCGAGAGCGGCAAGGCCGCCAAGGGCGTGAACATCGTCAACATTATTCAGGTGGAGACGGGCGAGCGGGTGCAGGCCATGCTCCACTTCCGGGAGACGGGAGACGAGGAGCTGTACCTGTTCATGACCACCCGCGACGGCACCGTGAAGCGGCTGGAGGTCAGCGCCCTGAAGAACCTGCGCAACAACGGCATCCGCGCCCTGACGCTGGACGAGGGCGACCAGCTGATCTCCGTGGTGGAGACGCGGGGTCACGACCGGGTGCTCATCGCCACCCACGACGGGCAGGCGGTGTGCTTCGACGAGACGGATGTGCGCGCCATGGGGCGCGTGGCCGTGGGCGTCCGGGGCATCCGGCTGCGGGAGGGCGACTACGTCATCGGCGCTGCCCGCGCCGACGAGGGCAAGACCGTCCTCTCCATCACCGAAAACGGCTACGGCAAGCGCACGCCCATTGAGGAGTACCGCGTCACGGGACGCGGCGGTCTGGGCGTGAAGAACTACATGGTCACGGACAAGACCGGCGACGTGGTGGGCATGAAGGTGGTGGACGGCACGGAGGATCTGCTGCTGGTGACGGCGGCGGGCATCCTGATCCGCACCCCTGTGGAAAACATCCGCGTGGCGGGACGCGCTACGCAGGGCGTTATCGTCATGCGCTTCAAGGAGGAGGGCGACCGGGTCATCTCCCTGGCGCTGGCCGATCCGGAGGAAAAGCAGCCCGAGCCGGAGGAGGCCTCCCTGTGAGCGCCCCGGCGTGGGACATCATCGCCCGGATAGAGACGCCCTTTGACCAGAAGTTCGGCGTGCCGCGGCAGAGCGGCATCGCCGACTGCCCCGGACGCATCGTGTTCGAAAAGCCCTTCCGGGACGCGGACGCGGTGCGGGGTCTGGAGGGCTTCAGCCACATCTGGCTGATCTGGCAGTTTGACCGGGCGCTGCGGCAGGGCTGGTCGCCCACCGTGCGCCCGCCCCGGCTGGGCGGCAACGAGCGCGTGGGCGTGTTCGCCACCCGCTCGCCCTTCCGCCCCAACGGGCTGGGGCTGTCCGCCGTGGAGCTGGAGCGTGTGGCGCTGGACGAGCCGGATTCTCCGGTGCTGTACGTCCGGGGCGCGGACATGGTCAGCGGCACGCCCATTCTGGACATCAAGCCCTACCTCAGCTATGCCGACAGCTATCCCGACGCCTCCGGCGGCTTCACCGGCGGCGCCGCCGGGGCGATGCTGACGGTGGACTTCCCGCCGGAGCTGCTGGCGCGGTTCGACAGCGGGCAGCGCCACGGCCTCATCAGCGCGCTGGCCGCCGACCCGCGTCCCCGGTACCAGGACGACCCGGAGCGGGTGTACGGCATGACCTACGGCGGGCGGAACGTGCGCTTCACCGTGTCCGACGGCACGGTGCATGTGATCGCCGTGGAGGGATAGGGACGGCGTACCCCAAGGGCATTTGTTCCGCTGCGCTCCACTGCAGGACGCCGTCCCCTACAAGGCACCATGCACCTTCGATAAGGAGTACCAATGAAAACCGTAACTATCTACACAGACGGACAAGCCGGCTTCGCCGCTTGAAAAATGCCCCCACTCGCTCGCCGCTGAAGCGGCAACCGCTCGGGGATGGCGAGCAAGCGCCGTCGGGGTCGGCATGGAGCAAAGCACGAATACAGCAAGGAACAGACGATTATGAAAACCGTAACCATTTACACCGACGGCGCTTGCAGCGGCAATCCCGGGCCCGGCGGGTGGGGAGCGATCCTCCGCTACCGGGACACGGAGAAGGAACTGTCCGGCGGCGCGGCGGAGACTACCAACAACCGCATGGAGCTGACCGCCGTCATCGAGGCGCTGCGCCTGCTGCGGGAGCCGTGCATCGTGGAGCTGTATTCCGACAGCAAGTACGTCATCGACGCGCTGAGCAAGGGCTGGGCGCGGGGCTGGAAGGCGCGGGGCTGGGTGAAGTCCGACAAAAAGCCGGCGCTGAACCCCGACCTGTGGGAGCAGCTGCTGGCGCTGACGGAGGTGCATCAGGTGCGCTGCCACTGGGTGAAGGGTCACGCCGAAAACGAGCACAACAACCGCTGCGACCAGATGGCCGTGGCGGAGAGCAAAAAATTCCGATAAATGCAAGTGAATTCACAAAATGTTCATCTGGATTTCATGATTCGGTCAATTTTGTGGGGTAATATAGCACTATCAAAAGGAATTACTCTTCCTGATGTGATTTTCTCTCTCTCCTAACACAAACACACAACGAGGGCGCCCCCACCATCCGGTGGGGGCGCTTTCGGTCGTATAGGGAACTGCGTCCGGGACATGGGGACGTCGTGGGCGCCGTCCCCTACGTTCGTCCATTGCCGGTGCCCCGCGTGAAAAAAAGAAACCGCCACCGGGCAGGGTGACGGTTTCTCTGTGTAGAAATAAACTCTGACTTGGGCTGACCGCTTGTCGCGGCGCCCCCTTCTTATCTTTTATTATACCCATACGCAGGAATTTGTCAAGGCCTCACCGCAGAGCGGAGGGGCTCTTTTACATATCCACGACTTCCAATTCCCTCTCGTCCACCTTGCGCAGGTCGCGCCTGTTCATGATCTCGTACATGCAGGGCACCACGAACAGCGTCATCAGCGTGGCGTACAGCAGTCCGCCGATGCACACCACCGCCACTGGCTGCATCAGGGCGGTGCCGGCGTTCTTGGCCGCGGCGGTGACGATCAGACCCAGAATGGTGGTGAGACTGGTCATAAGGATGGGGCGCAGACGGGTCACGCCCGCGTCGATGATGGCCTCACGGCGCTCCATGCCCGCCAGACGCTGCTGGTTGATGTAGTCCACCAGCACGATGCCGTTGTTGACGATGATGCCCACCAGCATCACGAAGCCGATCAGACTGATGACCGACACCTCGATGCCCGTCACCAGCAGCGCCAGGAAGCCGCCGGTAAAGGCCAGCGGGATGGTGAACATGACGATGAACGGGGATTTCAGCGACTGGAACTGCGCCACCATGATGAAATACACCAGCACCACGCCCAGCAGCAGCATCAGCAGCAGCTGTCCCATGGCATCCATGATCTGCTCGTTCTCACCGTTGAACTCCACGGTGATGCCGTCGGGCAGCGCGGCGCTGCCCAGCGCCTGCCGCGCGGCGGAGGTCACATGGGTGACGTTGTAGCCGTCGGCTACCGTGGCGGTGACGGTGACGCACCGGCGCTGCTGGTCGCGGGAGATGGTGTTCATGGACACCGTCTCCTGCACCTTGGCCACATCGCCCAGCTTGAAGGTGCCGTCGTCCTTCTCCGTATCATCGCTGCTGCCGGACAGCTGGCTCAGGGCGCTGCTGCCCGCGCTGCCGCCCATGGCGGAGGACAGGGTCGCGTCCGGCGTGATCTCCAGCTCCAGCAGCTTCTCACGGGTGACGGTGCTACCCTCCACCGCGTCCACGCTGAGCGCCATGCTCTCGCCGCCCAACGTCACGTTGGAGACGCTGGTGCTGCTCTGCAGCGCCGCCGCCACCTTCATGTAGATCTGCGCCACGGTCATGCCCTTTTTGGCCGCCGCCACGCGGTCGACCACCACCTGCAGCGCCGGGGCGGATTCGTCCAGACCGTCGTCTACCTCCGCCACGCCGTCCACCTGCTCCAGCCGCTTGGCAAGAGCCTGGGCGGCGGACTGCAAGTCCTCCATATTGTCGCCGAACACCTGCAGCGACACGCCGCTGCCGGTCATCATGCTCATCATGCTGCTCATAACGCCGCTGGCCGTGACCTCGCAGGGCAGGTCGGCGCACAGGGCGGTGATCTCCTTGGCCGCGTCGGAGCCGAAGGTGCCCTCCGGCATGGTGATGTAGCCCTCCACATCATAGCTGCTGCCGGAGGAGCCGCCCATGGCGGCGCCCATGTTCAGGCCGCCCATGGTGCCGCCGCCCATCATAAAGCCCACGTCCTGTACGTTGTCAACGGTCATGACCCGCTCCAGCACCGTGTCCGCCAGCTCCACCGCCTGCCGGCGGGTGGTGCCCTCCGGCATGGTGACGGTCAGGGACAGGTTGTTCATGTCCATCTCCGGCATGAACGTAAAGCCCCGCATCACCGCCGCGCCCGCGCTTGTCACCAGCAGAACCAGCGACAGCAGCAGCACACCGGCCTTGTGATCCAGCGCGAAGGTGATGGCCTTGCGGTAGGCGGGATAGATCTTATCCAGCAGCCCCGGCTTCTGCACCATCTCCCGGCGCAGCATGCCGCCGGCCATGGCCGGCACCAGCGTCAGCGCCACCAGCAGGCTGGCCAGCAGAGAATAGGTGATGGTCAGCGCCAGATCGGTGAACAGCTGGCGGGTCAGACCCTCCACGAACACGATGGGCGCGAACACGCACACGGTGGTCAGGGTGGAGGCCGTCACCGCGCCCAGCACCTGCTGCGCGCCGGACACCGCCGCCTGAATGACGGTGGCGCCCTTCGCCCGCAGGCGGTAGATATTCTCAATGACCACCACCGAGTTGTCCACCAGCATACCCACCGACACGGCCAGACCGCTGAGGGAGATCATATTGATGGTCACGCCGGTGAAGTACATGAGCACCACGGCAAAGATCACGCTGACGGGGATAGACACCAGCGTGATGACGGTGGGGCGCCAATCCCGCAGGAACAGGAACAGCACCACCACGGAGAACAGCGCGCCCCACAGCAGCGAGGAGGTGATCGTCTCCACGATGAGATAGATGTAGTCGCCCTGATCCATCAGGGGCGCGAAGGACAGGCCGTCGTACTGCGTCTCCAGCTCCGCGAAGCGGGCGTTTATGTTGTCGGACACCTCCGCCGTGGCGTAGTTGGATTGCTTGGTGAAGGTGACGAGGATACCGTTCTCCCCGTTGACGCGGGTGTACAGCTCGTCGGCGTCGTCGAGGACCACCACCGTGGCCACATCGCCCAGCGTCACCGGCTCGACGCCCTCTATGCCCAGATCCAGCAGCACCATGTCCTCCAGCTCCTGCCGGGAGGTCACGTTGTCGCCCACGGACACCATGTACTGCACGCCGTCGTTGTCGCTGATGTACCCGGCGGGCATGGAAAAGTTCTGCGCCGTCAGCAGCTGGCTGACGGTGGACATGGACAGCTGCCCGCCCACGTCCGTCTGCTCGTCGATGGTTTTGTACGCCTCTTTGATCTGGGCGAGGCCGTCCTCGATCTGGGTCATGGCCTCCTTCAGCTGTATGTCGGCCTCGGTCATCTGGGTCAGGCCGTCCATCAGCGTCACCAGCAGGTCGGACGCGTCACCCTCCAGCTGGGCGCGGAGCTTGCCGCTTTTCAGATCCTCCACCAGCTTTTTCAGGTCGTCCGGCAGGTTTTCCAGCTTTTTCACCAGCTCCTTCAGCGCCTTGTCCGGGTCGCTGCCGCCGAAGCCGCCCTTTTTCAGCGCCTCGATGAGCTTTTCCAGCTCCTTGGCGGCGGCGTCCGCCGCCTTGCCCGGCGCGGTGACGATGCCGTCAGCCATGGCTTTCTTGGCGCTGGCCAGTGCCGCCTGTCCCTTCTCCACCTCTTTTTTGGCGGAGAGCAGCTGACCCTCGGCCTTGCCCAGCTGCTTTTTCACCGCCTCCGCCAGCTTCTCCGACAGGGCGTCCAGCTTCTTCTCGTCCAGGATCACATGGGCTTCCCGCGTGACAGCACCGCTGACGGAGATGCTGGCCACGCCGGACACACCCTCCAGCTTGCCGCTGAGCTCATCGGTGACGAAGTCGCTGAGCTCGTACACGTCCATGTCCTCCCTGGACACGGCGGCCACCATTACCGGCAGCATGGAGGGGTTGATCTTCAGCACGTATGGCGCGGAGACGGTGTCCTCCCAGCTGCCCTGCAAAACGGATATCTTCTGCTGGATGTCCACGCTGACGGTGTCCATGTTCACGCCGTCCTCGAACTCCAGCAGCACCATGGACACGCTGTTCTGGCTGGTGGAGGTCACGTCCTTGATCTTATCCAGCGTGGACATGGACTGCTCCATGGGCTTTGTGATGGTCTGCTCCACCGATTCGGGGCTGGCGCCGGGGTCGGAGGTGACGATGATGACGTAGGGAAAGTCCATGTTGGGCAGCAGATCGGGGGTCATTTTCAGGTACGCCACCACGCCCAGCACAATAATGCCCAGCACCGCCACGAAGACGGTGAGTGGTTTTTTTACACTGAAGCCTGCCATAGATCCTTCTCCTTTTGCCCGTTAAACTGCGATTCTGAACTAGTCTACCACCGGGAGAGAAAAGTTGCAAGAGAGGAGGAGAATTATTAACGAAAGCGTTACAAATCCCGTACTTTTGCGGTAAAATAGTTCGGCGTTCGTAGTATTTTGCGGCGGGGTCGGATGCGGCGGGCGCGGCAAACCGTTCACTTTGGTACGGCGTCCCGCACGGAATGCCCCGTTAGACGTTCGTAGGGGCGGATGTCCACATCCGCCCGCAATCGCCGCACCCTGTAGGGCGGGGCCCGCGTGCCCCGCCGAAATCAACGCATATCCTGCGGCGGGACACATGGGCCCCGCCCTACAAGGGCATATCCTTGCATCGCGTAGGGCGGCGGGGTGAGGGCACCCTGCCCAACGAAAAACGCGGACGCCTGCGCGCCCGCGTTTTCCGTGTTAAGAGAGAAAAAGAAAGAAATCTGAGTAAGATAAGGGTGCCGCGCCGTTACAGCAGCGTGCACAGCAGCGTCAGCTCCGCCACGAACCACACCGGCGTCAGCATGGCGGTGACACGGCTCAAGGGAGTGATGTTCCCCGTGAAGAGGCACACGAAGGTGTAGGCGATGATGGCGGTGACCAGCACAACGGCGACGGCCATAGCGGTAACGGACTTGGAATGGGTTTTTGTCATGAGGAACAACTCCTTTCTTGATTGTGGCCTTATGATAGCACAAGATATTATACTTGTAAAACTGATTATTATGCGGTATAATATAGGAGCAAGCTATAATTACGGAGGGAACGCCATGACCAATCAGGATATCGAGACGTTCTTCGCCGTGCTGGATCACGGCACCATGACGGCGGCGGCCGAGGCGCTGTTCATCACCCAGCCGTCCCTGTCCGCCCGGCTGCGGGCGCTGGAGAACGAGGTGGGCGCGCCGCTGTTCCACCGGGGCAAGGGGCTGCGGCGCATCACCCTCACCGACGCGGGGCAGCACTTCCTGCCGCTGGCGCGCCGGTGGCAGAACCTGCTGGCGGAGACGCAGACCTTCGCCGCGGCGGAGAAGCGGGAGTTCCTCCACGTCATCGCCGCCTACACCGCCAACCAGTACATCCTGCCGCCGGTGTACCAGCGGTTTCTGGAGCGGGAGCTGCCGGTGAACCTGTGGGTGGAGTCCATGCGGACGGATCAGGCGGTGTCCGCCGTGGCGCGGGGCGACGCGGATATGGCCATCGTGGACGGCGTCCTGCACTACGACCTGCAGATCGAGGCCAAGCCCCTGTTCCGGGAGGGCTTCTTCCTGGTGGTGCCCAAAACGGTGGCGCTGACGGAGCCGGTGGAGGCCACGACGCTGCATGTGCAGGACGAGATCCTCATCTACGGTCAGCCGGAGATATTGCAGTGGCACGACTACTGGTTCGGCGTGGACGCCCGTCCCCTGCTGTACACCGACACGCCCCAGCTGGCCGAGACGCTGCCCGCCTGCGGCAAGCGGTGGAGCATCATCCCCGCCGGAGCTACCGAGCCGTATCTGCGGATGTTCAGCAACGTACAGGTGCTGCATCTGGCGCACCCGCCGGCGGAGCGGACGTTCTATCTGGTCACGCCCAAGGGACGCGCCCTGTCCGCCGCGGCGGAGACGCTGCTGGACGACCTGCGGACGCAGATACAGCATGTGGAGGGCATCACATGGTATTGACGGAGCTGACAGCACAGACCGGGACGCTTCCGTCCCGCCGGACAGACATATAACACGGACAAAAAGGAGAATAGGGATGGCGCAGCTATATTTCAAGTACGGAGCCATGGGCTCCAGCAAGACAGCCAACGCGCTGATGGCGCGGTTCAACTACGAGGAGCGGGGGCAGGAGACGCTGCTGGTGAAGCCCCGGCTGGACACCCGGGACGGCGACCACATGGTCTACTCCCGCATCGGTCTGAAGCACCCGTGCATCTACTTTGACGAGATGCGCGCCATGCCGGAGGACGAACTGAAGAAGTACGCCTGCATCATCATTGACGAGGCGCAGTTCCTCACCAAGGAGGAGGTGTACTATCTGGTGCATCTGGTGGACGACTGCAATATTCCCGTGATCTGCTACGGCCTGCGGGCGGACTTCAAGGGCGACCTGTTCCCCGGCAGCTACCACCTGCTGGTGCTGGCGGACAAGCTGGAGGAGGTCAAGACCATCTGCTGGTGCGGCAAGAAGGCGGCCTTCAATGCCCGGTTTGACGAGAACGGTCATGTGGTCAAGGAGGGCGCGCAGGTGGTGCTGGGCGCCAACGACAAGTACATCGGCCTGTGCCGCCGCCACTGGATGGCCGGTGACTTAGGCCCCGACTTCGATATTCACAAGGTATGACCTGCACCCTCTGTCCCCGCCTGTGCGCCGCGGAGCGCACATCTGCGCGGGGAGACGGCTATTGCCGTATGCCCGCCGGTTTGCGGGTGGCGCGGGCGGCGCTGCACCAATGGGAGGAGCCGCCCATCTCCGGCACGCGGGGCGCGGGCGCGGTGTTCTTCTCCGGCTGCACCCTGCGGTGCTGCTACTGCCAGAACGGGCGCATCTCCGCCGGTGGCCAGGGAAAGGACATCACACCCCGGCGGCTGCGGGAGATATTTGACGAGCTGATCGCCCAGGGCGCCCACAACATCGAGCTGGTGACGGCCACCCACTTCCTGCCGTGGATACTGCCGGCGCTGGAGCCGAGGCTGCCGGTGCCGGTGGTGTACAACTGCGGCGGCTATGAGCGGGTGGAGACGCTGCGGGCGCTGGAGGGTCGGGTGGACATCTACCTGCCCGATCTGAAATACGCCGACGGCGCTCTGGCCGGGGCGCTGTCCGGCGCGCCGGACTACTTCCCCGTGGCCTGCGATGCCATCCGGGAGATGTTCCGCCAGACGGGGCGGCCTGTCTATGACGAAAACGGCGTCATGCAGCGGGGCGTCATCGTGCGGCATCTGGTGCTGCCGGGGTATCTGGACAACACCCGCCGGGTGCTGGACTGGCTGTCCGAGACGTTCGCGCCGGGGGACGTGGTGGTGTCGCTGATGAGCCAGTATACGCCGCCCGCCGGCATGACCGGGCGGCTGGCGCGGCGGGTGACGGCGGCGGAGTACCGGGCGGCGGTATCGTATATGCGCGCCTGCGGCATCACAGACGGCTTCGTGCAGGAGCGCACCTCGGCGGAGGAGGCCTATACCCCGGCCTTTGACGGCACCGGGGTGTGACGCGGCGGCGCTGCCGCGCTGACGGGACGTCGGGGACAGCAGGCATGCAAAAAAAGAAAGCCCCGCGGGGCTTTCTTTTTTGCGCTCATTTGCTCTTAATACGCCAGCTTCTCGGCCAGGTATGCCTTCAGCTCGGAGATAGGAATACGCACCTGCTCCATGGTGTCGCGCTCGCGGACGGTGACGCAGTTGTCGCCCTCGTGCTCGGCATCGCCCACGGTGTCGAAGTCCACGGTGATGCAGAAGGGCGTGCCCACCTCATCCTCGCGGCGGTAGCGCTTGCCGATGGATCCGGTCTCGTCAAAGTCCAGCATCCACTCCTTGCTCAGCTCCTCGTAGATCTTGCGGGCGGGCTCGCTGAGCTTCTTGCTCAGGGGCAGGATGGCGGCCTTGTAGGGAGCCAGCGCCGGGTGCAGGTGCAGCACCACGCGGACGTCGTTCTTCTCCGCGTCCACCACCTCCTCGTCGTAGGCGTCCACCAGCACGGCCAACACGCTGCGCTCCACGCCCAGGGACGGCTCCACCACATAGGGGATGTAGCGCTCGTTGGTCTCCGGGTCGAAGTAGGTCAGGTCGCGGCCGGACACGGTCTGGTGCTGGGTCAGGTCGTAGTCGGTACGGTCGGCCACGCCCCACAGCTCGCCCCAGCCGAAGGGGAACAGGAACTCGAAGTCCGTGGTGGCCTTGGAGTAGAAGCACAGCTCCTCGGGATCGTGGTCGCGCAGGCGCAGGTTCTCGTCCTTCAGGCCGATGCCCAGCAGCCAGTTGTGGCAGAAGGTGCGCCAGTAGTTGAACCACTCCAGGTCGGTGCCGGGCTTGCAGAAGAACTCCAGCTCCATCTGTTCGAACTCGCGGACGCGGAAGATGAAGTTGCCCGGCGTGATCTCGTTGCGGAAGGACTTACCGATCTGGCACACGCCGAAGGGCAGCTTGCGGCGGGTGGTGCGCTGGGTGTTGACGAAGTTGGTGAAGATACCCTGCGCCGTCTCAGGCCGCAGATACACGGTGTTCTTGGCATCCTCGGTGACGCCCTGGAACGTCTTGAACATCAGGTTGAACTGACGGATGTCGGTGAAGTTGTGCTTGCCGCAGCTGGGGCAGGGGATGTTGTGCTCCTCGATGAAGTCCTTCATCTCCTGCTGGGAGAAGGCGTCGATGGGCTTGCTGAGCTCGAAGCTGTTCTCGTGGCACCAGTCCTCGATGAGCTTGTCGGCGCGGAAGCGCTCCTTGCACTCCTTGCAGTCCATCAGGGGGTCGGAGAAGCCGGCCAGATGGCCGCTGGCCACCCACGTCTGGGGGTTCATGAGGATGGCGGCATCCTGTCCCACGTTGTAGGGGTTCTCCTGCACGAATTTCTTCCACCAGGCCTTTTTGATGTTGTTCTTCAGCTCCACGCCCAGAGGACCGTAGTCCCAGGTGTTGGCAAGGCCGCCGTAGATCTCGCTGCCGGCGAAGATGATGCCGCGGTTCTTACACAGAGCCACGATCTTGTCCATGGTCTTTTCGGTGTTTTTCATGGTGATGTTCCTCCTATATGAAGTGTTGTGGCAACAAAAAACGCCCCGATGTCCGTCAGGACATCGGGGCGAACGATACTCGTCCGTGGTTCCACCCGAATTTGGATACTTCCACACTCTCTTGCCGGTAACGGGGCATCCGGCGGGCATTTCCTCCCGCGGCTCCGGGCAGCCACGCCCATCATCGCCTGTAACAGGGAAAGAATAGCACGTTTCGGGGTGGTTGTCAAGCGGGAAGCATTGACATTTCTTCGTCAGATTGTTACAATATGTCGAGGAATAGAGTTGCTGCGCTACGGCAGGCGGTTTGGCTACGCCCTCCGAAAGGGGGTGACAGTATGCCTATCACGTTGACCATTCACTTGTTTGGACTCGTCTTTACATTGAAGGTAAAACGCGAAAGCCGCCACTCGGCCAAGTGACGGCTTTCTGAATGAAATCCCAATTGTGACCGAGCCAAACCGCTTGTCGCAGCTGCTCTATCTCCATTATACCCGGTGACGGACATTTGTCAAGTCACCGGGTATATTTTCACTTCCCGGCGGCCATGACCTTGCCGGCGGCATCCACCACCAGACGGTCGGTCTTTGCGCCGGCGGCGCTCTTGCTGAAGCTCACCGTCCACGCGCCGGAGGTCACGTCATAGGTGGCGTACACCTGGTCGTACTCGCCGGTGTACTGGGCCTTGGCCGCGTCCATGGCGGCCTGCTGGCTGACGCTCTTGCGCCCCAGCTGCACGGTGCCCAGAATGTTCAGCAGCTCATCCCGGTTGGCGTTCCACACCTCGGTGGTCATGGTGTCGGAGGGGGAAGCCACATAACTGCCCGGCGCGTCCTCAAAGAAAATGTCCGCCATGACCATGGTGCCCTTTTCCGTGTCCTGCTCCGTGTGCTGCCAGACCTTCATGCCGTTGGCAAGGGTCAGCTCCTCGCTGGTGACGCCGGTGCCGCAGATACCATAGCCGCCCGTCCAGCACAGCAGCGTATAGCTGACAGCGGTGTCGGCGGTCTTGTAGAAGCGGATGCCCTCGGTCTTGTCACTGCCGTTGTCGGACACCGTCTCCCAGCTCCAGCCCTCCGGCAGCTGCAGCGCCATGTCCACATAGCCGTGGGTAAATTCGGCGGTGGTGACGGCGGGCTTGGGCTCCGGCGCGGGGGTGGGATCGGGCGTATCGTTGTTCTTCTTGCCGCAGGCCATCAGCGACAGGGCGCAGGCCAGCGCAAGGATAAAAGCCAGAAGCTTTTTCATGGGGGAGTACCTCCTTTTCTTTCTCTATTCTATAAGACGGAACGCAGCCGCGTTTCGTTCCGTTACTCGTGTCCCTCCGGCAGAGGGGCGATGATGGTCTTGTACATACGGGAGAAAAACACCAGCGTCAGCGTCAGGGAGAATATCTCCGCCAGCGGATAGCACCACCAAACCAGATCGCTGTTGCCCACGGACGCGCCATACCGCGCCAGCACATAGGCGATGGGGATCAGGAACACCAGCTGCCGGACGATGGACGTGATCATGGAGTACATGGACTTGCCCAGCGCCTGGAAGGAGCTGCCCAGCGCGATGCACGCGCCGGCCATGCAGAAGCTCAGGGAGATGATGCGCAGGGCGGGTACGCCTGCGGCCAGCATCACGTCGCTGGCGTCAAAGAGCCGCAGCAGCGTATCGGGTATGGCCCAAAACAGCACCGTGCCGAACACCATGATGCAGCAGGCGTACAGGGCGCTGCGCTTGATGGTGGCCATCATGCGGCGGCGGTTCTGAGCGCCGTAGTTGTAGGCCACGATGGGGATCACGCCGTTGTTCAGGCCGAAGATGGGCATGAAGATAAAGGAGTTCAGCTTGAAATAGACGCCGAAGGCGGTGGCTGCCGTCTCGTGGGCGGCGTGGTAGGTGATGAGGATCTTGTTCATCAGGAACGTCATCACCGAGCCGATGGCGATCATGATAACGCTGGGCAGGCCGATGGCGTAGATCTCGCCGATGAGCCGCCAGTTGGGGCGGAAGCCCCGCAGGGACAGGGTGATGTCCGTGTTCTTTTTGTGGTTGAAGTAAATAGCCAGCGCGCAGCCGCAGAACTGGCCGATGATGGTGGCGACGGCGGCGCCGGCCACGCCCATTTTCAGTCCGAAGATGAAGATGGGGTCGAGAATGATGTTGATGATGGCGCCCAGCCCCTGGGTGTACATGCTGAGGATAGACCGCCCGGTGCCCTGCAAGAGCCGCTCATACATGATCTGGCAGAACATACCCAGCGAGCCGATGGTGACGATCCGCAGATAGTCGTTGCCCATCTGGATGATGTTCTCCACCTGCGTCTGAGAGCGGAAAAACAGGTCGGAGCAGGTCAGACCCAGCAGGGCGGAGATCACGAAGCCCACCACGGCCAGAAAGACGCCGTTGTTGGCCACCTTGTCGGCGCGCTCCCGCAGCCCTGCGCCCAGCGCGCGGCCCATCAGGGCGTTGACGCCCACCGCCGTACCGGTGGCAAGGCCGATCATCAGGTTCTGCGCCGGGAACGCCAGCGATACGGCGGTCAGCGCCTGCTCGCTGACGCGGCTGACGAACCAGCTGTCCACGATGTTGTACAGCGCCTGTACCAGCATGGACGCGATGATGGGCAGGGACATATTCCAGATCAGCTTCGTAATGGGCATAACGCCCAGCTTGTTTTCCTCGTGCAAGGGTATCACTCTTTTCTCTTCGGATTCTGTCAGTACTGTTCATTGTACCATGGCACCAGGGAAAAGGGAACCCCCGTAATGTGCTTTTTCCACACATTCCGGGGGCGTTTTTTGGCCAAAACGCGCAAATTTATTTCACCGCAGGAAGCAATTCCGCGGGCGTGATATGCCGGGGACACCGTCCCCGACGTCCCGTCGTAGGGGCGAACGACTCTGTCCGCCCCTGCCTCTCACTCCAGCGCCTTCACGAACGCCCGGAACGCCGAGGGGATGGCCTTCTCCTCCCGCGCCGCCGCGTCCGCCCACAGCCAGTCCGTCTGTCCGACGCCCTCCACCGCCAGCACCCAGCCGGTCATGTCCCAGCGCCGGTGGGTGAACTGGTGGACGGCGTGGATGCACCGCCGCCACTCCGTCACCCGCAGACCCCATTCCGCCAGCTGATGCGCCGCCGCCTGCTCGTCCAGCGTCCCCGGCACATGGGGAAACTCCCACAGACCCGCCAGAAGCCCCTTTTGGGGTCTTTGCCGCAGCGCCGCAGCGCCGTCCGGACGGGTCAGCACGAACACCGTCAGCTGCTCCGTGGGCTTGGCGGTGTTCTTCGCCCGCACCGGCAGCTCCCGCTGCCGACCTGCGGCCAAGGCCGCGCACAGCATCCGGGCGGGGCACGCCTCACACATCGGCTGTCCCGGCAGACACACCCCCGCGCCCAGATCCATCAGCGCCTGATTGAAATCGCCGGGTCTGTGGGGCGGCATCACCGCTGCCAGCGCGTCCCGGAACCGCTGGCGTGTCTGCGGCAGGAGAACATTATCCCCGCAGCCGGTCAGCCGCGCCGCAATGCGCAGCACGTTGCCGTCCACGGCGGGAACCGGCTGCCCAAAGGCGATGGACAGTATTGCCCCCGCCGTATAGTCCCCGATGCCCGGCAGCGCCGTCAGCTCACTGTACGTCTGCGGAAGACAGCCGCCGTACTGCTCAACCACCTGCCGCGCCGCTTTTTGCAGGCTGCGGGCGCGGCTGTAATACCCCAGCCCCTGCCACAGCCGCATGAGCTGCTCCTCCGGCAGCGCCGCCAGCGCCGGGATGTCCGGCGCGGCCTCCATGAACCGCAGGAAATAGGGCAGCGCCGCCTGTACCCGCGTCTGCTGGAGCATCACCTCCGACACCCATGTGCGGTAGGGCGTGACCTCCTCCCGCCAGGGCAGCACCCGGCGGTTTTCGTCGTACCACGGCAGCAAAACGGCGGGCAGACGCGCCAGCGCCTGTCCGCTCTCTTTTTTCGCGCCGCCCATCAGTTGAACCGCGCGGCGTAGCCGCACCGCCGGCACAGCTCCTCGTAGGGCTGGCGGCGGTCGAAGCCCTGCCGGATGCAGACAGCCCGGTGGCTGCCCAGTATCTCGTCCATGCGCTGGAAGAAGATGTTCCCCAGCTTCAGCTTGCCCTGCCCGTCCAGGCAGCAGGGCACCACCGTGCCGTCGCACAGCACGGCGATCTGCTTGCGCAGACCGTAGCAGTATTCCGCGTCAGGCCCCGTGTACTCCGGGTCGCCCGGCCAGCGGAAGCGCTGCGCCTCCTCGATATAGGTGCGGTACATCAGCCGCCGGTTGCCCACGCCGTCCCGGGGCAGCAGGCGGGTGTCCACCCCGGCCAGTTCCCCCAGAATGCGCTCGATCTCGCCGTTGAGCTGCGGCGCTGCGCCCTTGTTCCACAGGCGCAGCGTGCACACGGTGCCCCGCTGCCCCATAACATCACAGGCGTCGAAGCAGCCCCGCAGGTATGTCTCCAGCGGCACGTCCGGGCGGTTGCTCTCGTAGGAGTGGAGGGAGATGCTCAGCTTGTGCAGCGCCAGCGCATCCCGCAGGATGTCCAGCTTTTTGGGCAGCAGCAGGCCGTTGGTGGTTATGCAGGTCTTGAAGCCCAGCTCGCGGCATATTGCCAGCACCTTGTCCAGATCCGGGTGCAGCAGCGGCTCGCCCATGACGTGCAGGTACAGATAGTCTGTCAGCGGGCGCAGCTTTTCCGCCGCCGTGCGAAAGTCCGACAGCCGCATGGCCATGGGCGGACGGGTGGTGCCGGGGCAGAAATCACAGTGGAAGTTGCACAGGTTGGTGATCTCGATATACGCGCGGTTGAACATGGGTGCCTCTCCTTCAGATGGGTTGTCTGTCCATTGTAGCACAGAAACGGCGAAATGCAAACCGCAAATAGTTCCCGCCGCCCTTGTGATCTCGTAGGGGGCGATGCCCACATCGCCCCGCCGGGAAAAGTCGCATTTCGCGGCGGGACACACGGGTCCCGCCCTACAGGGTGCAGCGGTCACAAGGGGCGGACAACTCTGTCCGCCCCTTGTATTCTCCCGGCGGATATGCTACAATGGCACCAATTCTGACAGTACGCCCCCTCTGGGGCTGGGAGGTTCCTTTGGACAGAGCACAGGTACAGATCCCCGCGGAGCAGCTGGCGCGCCAGCGGGACTTTGAGACGAAAATACGGGATATGCACGCCCAGCGGCCGCTGCGCGCCATGGTGGACACCTTCGGCTGCCAGCAGAACGTGGCCGACAGTCAGCACATCATGGGCATGCTGGAGGCCATGGGCTGCACGTTCACCGACGACCCCGCTCAGGCGGACGTGGTGGTGCTGAACACCTGCGCCATCCGCGACCACGCGGAGAAGCGGGTCTATGGCAATCTGGGCGCGCTGACCCACACGAAGAAGGCCAACCCCCAGCAGGTGATCTGCCTGTGCGGATGCATGGCGCAGCGGCCGGAGGTGGCCGAGAAGGTACGCCAGTCCTACCGCCATGTGGATCTGGTGTTCGGCCCGCAGGCGCTGTGGAAGTTCCCGGAGCTGCTGTATCAGGTCTACACCCAGCGGCGGCGGGTGTTCTCCGTGGCGGATGAGCACGGCTCCATCGCCGAGGGCATGCCCGTGGTGCGGGAGGGACGCACCCGCGCGTGGGTGTCCATCATGTACGGCTGCAACAACTTCTGCTCCTACTGCATCGTGCCCTACGTCCGGGGTCGGGAGCGCAGCCGCGACCCGGAGAGGATCATCGACGAGGTGCGCGGCCTTGTGGCCGAGGGCTTCAAGGAGATCACCCTGCTGGGGCAGAACGTCAACTCCTACGGCAAGGATCTGGGCATCGGCTACGACTTTGCCGACCTGCTGGCGGCACTGGATCAGATCGAGGGCGACTACCTGATCCGCTTTATGTCCTCCCAGCCCAAGGACGCCAGCCACAAGCTGTTCGACGTGATGGCCGCCAGCCGCCATGTGGCCAGGCAGCTGCACCTGCCGGTGCAGTCCGGCTGCGACCGGGTGCTGCGCGCCATGAACCGCCCCTACGATGTGGAAAAGTATCTGGAGCTGATCACCTACGCCCGGCGGGTGATGCCGGAGCTGGTGCTCACCAGCGACGTGATCATCGGCTTCCCCGGCGAAACGGAGGCCGAGGCCATGGAGACGGTGGCGCTGGTGGAGAAGGTGCGCTTCGATGCGCTGTTCACCTTCATCTTCTCTCCCCGTCCCGGTACCCCGGCGGCCAGGCTGCCCGACCCGGTGCCCCGGGAGGAGAAGCAGAAGTGGTTCGACCGGCTGTGCGCCGTGCAGAACGGCATATCCGAGGAGCTGCACCGCCAGTATGTGGGGCGGACGCTGCGCTGCCTTGTGGACGGCGTCAGCGATGATGCTCGCTGGCAGCTGACCGCCCGCACCGCCGGCGGACGGCTGGTGCACTGCGTGGGCGACAAAAACGCCGTGGGCACATACCGGAACGTGAAGATCACCGACAGCAACACCTGGGCGCTGTTCGGGGAGGTCGAATAAGGCGGTATCCTGTCCGCCCTCCCCTGCCGCCCCGATCAATACACGAAAAAAAGGCACCCGTCGGGTGCCTTTTTTGTATGCGCATGTCTCAGTTGTCGGTGCGGTTGCGCCACTCCAGCTCCTGCTCCAGCTCGAACTTCAGCTTCTTGTTCTCCTCCACCAGTGTGTCGTAGTGGGTGCCCTGCACATAGTACTTCACGAAGGCGAAGGTGGCCTCGTTGAACTCCTCCTCGGTGTACTCCGGCAGCAGGGAGCCGTTCTTGCGGCGCAGGCCGGTGACCTCGATGACCACCAGGCGGCGGTGCTCCTCGCTGAGCTGGAACAGCTTCAGCTGCTCGGGGATCTCCAGCTCCAGCTCGCAGCGCTCGTTGACAAGCTCCAGCAGGCGGCGCTGCTCCGGCTTGGCGGAGACGATGACGCCGTGCTCGGCGAACAGGCGCTTGAGATAGCTGGCGGAGACTTCTTCACGGGTGATGGTGCCCTTGCCGATGCCGGTGAGCATGGTGTTGGACAGGTTCAGGCTCACATAGACCTCGCTGCCGGTTTTCGGGTAATTCATGGACGGTACCTCCTGATGTTACTTTGCGCCCGCGGGCGTCTTTTTGTTCCGTCTATACCGTACCATACCCGGCGGGAAAATGCAACAGGCAGGCACCGTTTCCGGTACCGATTTATGCGAAAAAATCGACCTTTTTACTTAAAGTACCGCATTTTCTCGTGCCAAATGTACCAAACATATTATACGCCCGGTGCCGGAGAGCGCAGAAAAAGGGACGTCTGAACGACGTCCCTTCGTATGAAAACCGTCTTATTCCTCCGTCTCGATCAGGCCGTAGCCGCCGTTGTTGCGGTGGTAGACCACGCAGATCACGTTGTTGTCGATGTTGCGGAACACGTAGAAGGAATGTCCCAGCAGGTTCATCTGCAAAACGGCCTCGTCGGTGGTCATGGGCTTGACGGAGAAGCGCTTGGTGCGGATGATGTCGAAGTCGTTGTCCTCCACCACGTCGAACTCGGCGGGCACGGTGGACACCAGCGCGTCGGGACGCAGATTCTTGGCCAGACGGGTCTTGTTCTTGCGGATGCGGCGGTCGATGAAGCTGACGGCCTCGTCGATGGCGCAGCGCATGTCGCCGTCGGGATCCTCGGTCTGGGCGCGGAACAGCGTGCCGTTGGCGGCGCGGATGGTCAGCTCCACCACGCAGCGGTTTTTCTTCTCCACAGCAAAGGTCACAAAGGCGTCTGCCTCCTCCGGGAAATACTTGTCCAGCTTACTGATCTTCTTTTCGGCGTATTCCTTGATGGAGTCGTTGAGGGAGATCTTCTTGCAGGCGAATGTGAACTTCATAGTGTTTGCTCCTTTCCGTAACGGGTAACGGTGCAAGGGTCGGGGAGTCGTTTCCCCTTATCCTTACCTGATTATAGCAAATATGTCCTGCTTTGAAAAGAGGGTTTTGCGAAATTTGTGAAAAGTTCACAAGAAGTTTGTGAATGTGCCCTATTCGACGGCCTTCGCCAAAGGTCGCGGGAATACGACAAAAGCCACCCCTTTACAGGAGTGGCCGTCAGGTGTAGTATAATAGCCGGAGGCTTTCCAATATCCCACCCGCTTGCGCCGCTCCTTTGGGGGCGGCGTCTTTTTTTTGCCGGGGACGTCATTCCGCCGGGAAGCCGTCCTTCATGCGGAAGGTGTAGGTGCCGTCGGCGCAGAGAGTGCCGGACGCGTCCGTGACCCACGCCCGCATGACCACAATGGTGCGCCCTATGTGGATGGCCTGCGCGTGGCCGAGGAGCACGTCCCCCTGCGCTGCGCCCAGGAACCGCGTCTCGCAGTTCACCGTGCGGCAGCGGCTGCCCCGGGTGCAGGCGGCGGCGCCCGCCACCTGATCCATCAGCGTGCAGTACACGCCACCGTGGACGATGCCCAGCGGGTTCAGGTGCTGCGCCGTCAGGCGCACCTCTCCCTCCGCCCCGCCGTCGCACAGGGCGGTCAGGCGCACGCCGTTGACGGCGTTGAAGGTGCCGGGGCGGTCGCTGCGCTCCCGGATGGCATCGAATATGGCTTGCTGTTCTTCGCGGGTCATGCTGTCTCCTCCGTGGTGTCGTTCAGGGGCACCATCTCGCCCAGCACCACATAGCGGTAGTTCTCGGCCTCGTAGGAGCAGGTACACAGGGTCATGATCTGCCCGGAGGGAACGCCCTTGCCGGAATAGAAGGTGGACTGGTCGATGAACCGCTGGAGCTGGCCGGAGCTGAGAGAGGTGTTGAACACCTCGTGCTCGCCGGGGACGACGATGCCCGCAAACAGCTCCACCCGGTAGGTGCCGTTGTTGGTGTACAGGTAGTAATAGGGGTGCGCGTCGTAGTACCACTGCTGCTTGTAGTGGGAGATGGACGCGAACATGGAGCCGTCGGACATGTGGTGGCCGTAGAGCACGTTGTGCTGGCCGGAGAAGTCGTCGGGCACGCGGGCATCCAGAAAGATGGTGCCGTATTCGCTGTAATTGCCGTACAGGTCGTGGTGCAGGTAGTACACGTTGTCGCCATCGTAGGCGATGGGATAGCTGATGGGCGTGCCGGGGCTGTATATATAGCCGATGATGTCGTTATAGTGGCTCTGCCACCAGCCCAGATCGATACCCTTGGGACCCTGCTGCCGTTCGGCCTCCTGCTGCACCTGCGCCTGCCATTCCGCCAGAGCGTTATCCTCCGGGGCGAGGGCGGCGGTGAGCCGCAGCGCGCCGCCGGGCACGGCCTTCAGCACGGCGGTGAGAGCGGCGGGCGCGGCGGGTGAGGTCTGACGGGGTGCGGCGTGGGCGCTGAGCAGATACAGCGGCGCGCCGATGGCCAGCGCCAGCAGCGCGGCGAAAATACGGTTTTTCATGGGGGTTCTCCCTCTCTGTCTCTATTTGGGAACACAACGGGAATATTATACGCGCACAGGCGGACAAGCGTCAAGTTATTAAGAGGAAAAATGCCGGGAAGAGGGACTTTGCGCACCGTTTGACAGAAAGTCGCCCGTGGTGTATACTATGCCGCAAGGACGCTGCAATGAACGGCAGGCGGTCAGTCACAGCCCCGAAAGGGGGTGACGCCATGTTTTTCGTACTTACGATCCATATCTTAGGTCATTCGATCTCGATACGGGTTCAGAAGCTGAAAAGCAGAAACCGCCACCCGGCACGGTGACGGTTTCTAAGCTTTTTTAGACGCCTTAACCACAGGGGTTGACCGCTTGTCGCAGCGTCCCCTTGTCTTCATTATATCCATATCCCGTGGTTTGTCAAGGGGCGGTCGTCCGCCCCTACGCGGGACGTCGAGGACGCCGTCCCCTACAAAAGCCCGACCCGAAGTAAAACAAGGGAGACAGCCTTGCGGCTGTCTCCCTCAGCTTGTCAAAAAAGTCCGAACGGACTTTTTTGACAAGCTGAGGCAAAATCG